>MDTG01064875.1_pt1 | contig 35862 bp, 38 predicted proteins | sample 811421 | NCBI WGS metagenome assembly MDTG01 (sample SAMN05326645, study PRJNA326480) | marine metagenome | isolation source: seawater | place: Pacific Ocean: South East | collected 2011
ACCACCACGTTGATAGGCTGGATGTGGAAGCGCAGTAATGCGTGCAGCTGACCAGTACTAATAGCTCAATTGGCTTGATTTATGCACTGAAAAAATTTTATGGATATACCAATTAAAGTATAATAACTATATCTTCTGTAGAAGATGCAGAACTTATTAAAAAAAAAAATTAAAGAAAAAAAATTTCTCCTTAATGGTTGGCTACAAATACCAAGCGCATTTGCTACAGAAATAATGGCTTATCAAGAGTGGGATACTTTAACTATAGATATGCAACACGGTATGGTAGGCTTTGATAGTACTCTATCAATGATACAGGCTATCACATCTACTAACACATTATCTATGGTAAGAGTTCCTAGCAATGATCCAGCTACTATAATGAAAATCTTAGATTGTGGAGTTTCAGGAATAATTTGTCCACTAGTAAATACAAAATATGAAGCTCAAAAATTTGTAAATTCCTGTTTGTACCCACCAGAAGGATCAAGAAGTTTTGGACCTTTAAGAGCAATGATGGTTTCGGGATCAAAATATTTATCTGAAGCAAATAGAAAAATAACAAAAATTGTGATGATTGAGACTAAAGAAGCAATTGATAATCTTGAGGAAATTTTATCTGTAAAAGGTATCCACGGAATATATATTGGTCCAAATGATTTAGGAATATCTTTGGGCTCTCCTTTACAAGTAGATAAAAAAAATAAGTTACGTGCAAATGAACTGACACTTTCAAAAACAACTGAAAAAGCAATTTTAAAAATTTTAAAAATTGCAAAAAAAAAGAATATTATTAGAGGAATTCACAGTTCTTCTCCAGAGATGTCGAAAAAAATGATAAAAGCAGGATTTAATCTTGTGACCTCAGCTTCAGATGAAAGATTAATAACCGCTGGATCTCAATCAATTATAAATGAATTAAAATTATTGAGATAGCTTTTTATGAAAAAAATTAAAGTTGGATATGGCGATGTAAAACACGTAACAATTGGTGGAACAGAACAATTAGTTTTTTTAGGTGGTCCTTGTGCAATCGAAAGCGAAGAACATGCTTTGATGATGGCAGAAAAGATAGGTGAAATTTGCTTAAAAATTGGTTTAACTTGGATATATAAATCATGTTTTGATAAAGACTGCAGATCATCAGTTTCAAGTTTTCATGGAATAGGATTAGACAAAGGTCTTGAAATTCTATCAAATGTTAGAAAAAAAATTGGAGTTCCGGTTGTAACAGATATTTCTAATGCAGCATGGGCAGAGCCTACTGGAAAAGTATGTGATATGGTTCAAATTCCAGCATATTTGTGCCGTCAAACACATATTTTGAGATCTGCTGGTCAGACAGGTAGACCAGTTCATCTTAAAAAAGGTCAATTCATGAGTCCATGGAATATGAAAAACTCAGTTAGAAAAATTGAGGCTACAGGTAATAAGCAAGTACTTTTAACAGATAGAGGTACTTTTTTTGGATACAATATGCTTGTAAATGATTACCGAAATTTTCCAATCATGGCAGAGACCGGTTACCCCGTGTGTTTTGATGCAACTCATTCTATTCAACTTCCAACTTCAATGGGAAATATATCTGGTGGACAGAGAGAATATATTCCATATTTAGTGAGAGCTGCGGCAGCTTGTGGAATTAATGCATTGTTTATGGAAGTTCACGATAATCCATCTAAAGCCTTATCAGATGCTAACACGGTTTTAGATATTAAATATCTTGAAAGAATTTTAGTACATGCAAAAAAAGCACATGAATTAAGACTAGAGTTACTTGAAAAATGGGGAGAAGATAATGTCCACAGAAAATAATTTAAAAGTTTCAGATTTAATTTTAAAACCTGATGAAATACCAGTTTTGCAAACAAACGACATGGTCAAACATGCTCTAGAAAAAATGAGTGAACTAAAACTAGGTGTAGTTTGTGTTGTAGACAGCAATAATATACTTAAAGGAGTTTTCACAGATGGCGATGTAAGAAGATTATTGTTAAGTGACCAAAAATTACTTTCTGCAATTTTTGTAGATGATATTATTGTTCATTCAAATCACAATCCATTAACTATTGAAGAAAATGTTGCTCTAACAGATGCTCTAAAAATTATAGAAAAAAAAAAAGTTTGGGATGTTCCTGTGGTTGATAAAAATAAAAAATTAATCGGACTTCTTCATATGCATAGAATTATAAAAAAAATTTTGAAGCTATAATTTAAATAAAATAAATTAGATTGATTAAAATTAATTATGAAAAATACGATTGCCATTATACCTGCTCGATGGAATTCAAGTAGGTTTCCAGGTAAGTCGATCGTTGATATATTAGGAGTCCCAATGATAGTAAGAGTATGGACTCAAGTTAGAAAATGTCAAAATATTAATAAGATATTAGTTGCAACAGACGATGAAAGAATTTCAAACGTATGTAAAAAGTTTAACATTGACTTTGTAATGACAGGATCAGATTATAATACTGGTACTGACAGAGTTGCCTCCCTCGTAGAAGAGTATAGTTATAATACATATGTAAATGTACAAGGAGATGAGCCACTTGTTAATCCAAAAGACATTGACACATTAGTTTCATTTCATTTAGAAGGTGTTACGAAAGGAATAGAGGTTACAAACGGGTATGTGCCTTATAGTAAGTTGCCAGAAAAATATAATGAAATAAAATCATATCTTGCAAAAAATGATGATGATTTGATTGTTAATATATCTAGGTCTCCAATTATTTCAGATTTAAAAAATAAAAACTCAGAATTTTTATCACACATTGGAATGTATGCTTTTACAAAAGGTGCCTTAATGCGATTTGTAAGTTGGACCAAGGGAACACTTGAGAAATCTGAGAGTATCGAAATGTTAAGATTTATCGAAAATAAAGAAAAAATAAGATGTTTATCACTAGGTTCCGGCTCTATTGCAGTTGATTATCCTAAAGATGTTGAAAAAGTTGAAAATATTTTAAAAGGACGATTTTGAAAAAATTATTAGTTAGCAAAAAAAGTATTTCGATCATAAAAAAAATAAAATTGCTTTGTCTAGATGTTGATGGTGTCATGACTGATGGAGGTATTTATTATTCGAATGATGGAAACATTACTAGAAAATATAACATTCAGGATGGTTATGGGATTAAAAAAATAATTAAATCTGGGTTAAATCTAGCTGTTATAACAATGTCTAATGAAAAGAATATTAAAATAAGAATGAAATCTTTAGGAATAAAAAATTATTTTTTTAACATTCATAGCAAACTTAGTGTGGTAAGTATGCTATCAAAGAAGATGAATATTAAAATGTCTGAAATTGCCTTTCTGGGTGATGACCTAAATGATATGGAGGTAATGAAAAAAGTTGGCTTACCAGTCTCTGTTAGCAATGCTGTCAGAGAAATTAAAAAAATTACGTTATTTACAACTACTTTACCAGGTGGATCTGGTGCAATAAGGCAAGTGTGTGATTTAATAATAAAAATAAAAAAATATTAGCTTATGAAAAAAAAATATAAAGTTTTAATAACTGGTGGGTCACGAGGAATAGGCAAAAGTATATTTAATATATTTAATAAAAATGATTATCATGTTGTAGCTCCTCTTAGAAATGATATGGATTTATCTAGTTCAGACAGTATTTTGAATTTTTTCTCAAAGCCAGCTAACAAACAATTCGATATTTTGATTAATAATGCAGGTATAAATATTCCAAAAAAGTTCCAAAAAATAGATTTAAATATTTTAAAAAAAACAATTCAGACAAATTTAGAAGCACCATATATCTTAACTCAAAATGTTATTGAGCACATGATAAAAAATAAATGGGGAAGAATAATTAATATTTCATCTGCTTATAGCTTTCTATCAAGAGAAGGTAGAAGTGTTTATTCTTCAACTAAAGCTGGAATGGATGCTTTAACAAGAAGTTTAGCTGTAGAATTTTCAAAAGAAAATATACTTACAAATTCTGTTGCACCTGGTTTTGTAAATACTGAGTTGACAAAACAAAATAATACACAAGCTGAAATAAAGCAATTATGCAAGAAAATCCCAATCAAGAGATTGGCAACTCCAAATGAAATAGCAAAAATTGTTTTTTTTCTTGCATCAAAAGAAAACACTTATATTAGTGGACAAACAATTGTAGTTGATGGAGGATTTTCAAAAGTTTAGGAAATGAAAAAAATAGCTATTAAATCTTATAATGGAGTATATGATGTTACATTTCTTAATAGAATAGATATCTCAGTTAAAAAGTCAGATCGCAGAAAAAAATTAATTCTTATTGATAGTCATGTATACAGTTTGTATAAGACTAGATTAAAAAAACTTGTTGAAACATACCCAACATTATTAGTTAAAGCAAATGAGAGAGAAAAAACACTAATAGGTGTTGAAAAGGTTCTTAATTTTTTACAAAAAAGTCAGGCTACAAAAAAAACAATATTGATCGGGATTGGTGGAGGGATTATTCAAGATATTACAACTTTTGTATCAAATATTTTTTACCGGGGTATCGAGTGGAATTATTACCCAACTACTCTTCTTTCAATGTCAGATAGCTGTATAGGTGCAAAATGTGGAATTAATTTCAATAAATTTAAAAATCAAATAGGTGTATTTCATCCCCCCAAAAAAGTAGTCATTTTTAGGGAATTTTTAAGTACTCTTCGAGAAAAAGATATACTTTCAGGGTATGGAGAAATTTTAAAATTATCAATAATGGACTCTAATAAAACATATTCGGAATTATTGAGCTGTCTCAACAAGTATGGGCCAAACTTAAAGCCAATTATAAAGTTAATTCATAACAGCCTTATGGCAAAAAAAAAAATAATAGAAAAAGATGAACTGGAAACTAATTTAAGGAGGGTACTTAATTATGGACACACTTTTGGACACGCTTTAGAAGCGGCAACTGATAATAAAATTAATCATGGTATGGCAGTAATATGGGGAATAGATATTGCAAATTTTATTTCTAATCAAATGAACATGCTATCAGAAAAAAATTTTAATCAATTACATAATATTATTAAGAAAAATTTTCCAATAAAAAATAAAAAACAATTTTCAACAAAAAAGATATTAAATTTAGTTAAAAAAGATAAAAAATTTGAATCAAATAAAATTAGTATGGCTTTATTACAAAAACCAGGAAATATAACTATAAAACCAATAAAATTTGATAAATTTTTTTTTAAAATAGTAGATAACTATTTGAGGAATCATAATGTACTCCATAACAATTGATATTGGTGGGACTTACATTAAGGGTGCAACCTTAGATATTAAAAAAAAGAGAATCTTAAACTTAAAGAAGATAAAATTACCAAAGTTTATAAAAAATAAAAATACAAATTTTTGTGAATTGGATCCAAATTTGATTTTTTTTCGTACAAAAAAATTAATCAATTTACTGCTAAAAAAAAATAAAAATATTTCGGATTTATTTATTTCAAGCCAGATGCACGGTTGTGTACTAATTAATAGTCAGTTAAAAACAAAGACAAACTTTATTTCTTGGCAAGACCAGAGAGCTGGTGAAATTTATAAAAAAACTAAAAAAAGTTATTTTGAAGTTATGAAAAAAAAAATTGGAAAAAAAAGAATATCATTATGTGGAAATGAAATAAAAATAGGCTATCCTATTTCTTCTATATGGTATTTATCTCAAAGAGGTAAAAATTTAAGCAATTTGATTCCGCTACCTCTATCAGATTATATTTTGACAAAGTTATCAGGAAAAATTCCCCCTATTCATCATACACATGCTTCTGGCATGGGAGTGTATAATCTTTTTACAAAAAGTTGGGATAATGTAATAATAAAAAAACTTAATTTAAATAACATTTCATGGCCACAAGTAACTCATCTGGAAAAAATTGTGGGTTTCACTATGATGAATGGAAAAAAAATCAATTGTTGGTCTACATTTGGAGACCAACAGACTGCAGTACTTGCATGCAAATTAAAGAAAAATGAATTATCAATTAATATTGCAACTGGATCCCAAGTCGGTGTGATTATAAATAAGCCAAAAATAGGTGATTACCAATTAAGACCTTTTTTTGGAAACAGGTATCTCAAAACAATTACTCATCTCCCCGCCGGTAGATCCTTAAATAGCCTAACAAATTTATTGCAAGAAAATTTCAAAAATCAAAATTCAGATAAAATTTGGAATTATATTAAAAGAAAAGTAGTTTATCCTACATCTACAAATTTGATAACTAATATTAGTTTTTTTCCAAACAAATTTGGCAATACTGGTTTTATAAAAAATATTAGTGAAAAAAATTTAACAATTTCTAATTTATTTAGTTCTGCTTTTGAAAATATGGCTGATAACTACTACCAAAGTGCTAAAAAAATTATAAAATTTTCGAAATTAAAAAAAATTGTTTTTTCGGGTGGCTTGGTAAGAAAAATCCCTATAACACAAAAAATTATTGCAAAAAAATTAAAATGTAATTATCGTACTTGTAGCAGTGTAGATTCATCTCTAATGGGACTAGCATTAATAGCTTTTTCCAAGAATAAAAATAAAAAAACAAGAGGCCACTTATGATGGCCAACTATTAATAAACATGTTTTTAAAAAATAATTTTTCAATTTTCTTTAATAACAAGCAATCAGAATCATTTAATATTTCCGTTATAATATTATTAAGTGGATTTTTTATATTAAGCTTTTCCGATTTGTTATTAGGAGGTTTTAATAAGGTATATTTATTCTATGCACTATTTACTTGGTTATGGCTTAGATTAATCGAAGGAATTTTTAATCTTATTGTGAATAAAAAGATTAACAAATTTTTAGCGTTTTCTTTTAGCTGGATGATACCAGTTACTATTATATGTTTTATGGGATTATTTCATTTGAAATTACCAATTTTTATTTTGTCAATAATAGCGTTAATAGACTTTTTGTTTTTTATAAGATTAAATTTAAAATCAATATTGGCCTCAAACTGGAAAATTTGTTTCTATATTTTTTTTTCAGGTATTTTAATTATAGCATTAACCACAATTAACAATGGCCACTTTGTCTGGATGGGTGATCTAGCTTATACAGGAATTATTGAAGATGATACATTACGAGATGCTGCTGTAATAAACTCTTGGTCCGAATATTCATCAATGAGTCACGGTGTTCATGGGTTGCTTTTTGAACCTTATCATGCTCTTTTTGCAATATTTTTTGATCCATTTATAACTGAAACACTAAATGTATTTCAGGCATTCACTATATTTGCTAATCTGATTATGCCATCTTTAGTTGTTTATGGGTGTTCAAAAATTATCATTAATATTAGCTCTCAATATGTTTCTAAAAATTGGATAATTTTTTTATTAATTTTTATTCTTTCTTTCTCTTCTCTTCATTCTATTTTAATTCAAAGATCAGTTTTGATGGGAACTTTACTATTGATACCTGCAATTCCATTAGTTTTTAGCATCATAGATACTCCAAAAGATTCTAATATTGAAATAATTTTAATGTGCCTATTAGTACCATTCATAATTTATGCTAGAGCATATCATGGTCTTTTTGCACTAGGCTTATTATTTTATTTTTTAATGATAAAAACAATCCCATTAAAATTAATGATAATATCATCTATAATATGTTCAATTTTATTTTTACTACTATATTATGGCGCTACTGAACATGCAGACAGTAGTTTGGGTAAAGGATATTTTATTTATTTTTTAAAATCAAATCAGATTATTCTTAATAGTTACTTAATTCCTATAATTATATTTTTTTTATTCACAACTTTTAAAAAAAAAATATTTAATAACAAAATTTTTAACCAAGTTACAAAAGAACCTTTTTTATACTTTATGATCTTTATTTCTTTTTTAACTTTGTTATTAGTATTTAGAACTAGAGGATACAGTGGCGCCTATTATCAATTGTTACCAATTTATTGGTTTGGCTTTTTTTTCGTACTGACGTCTAATTTTAGTAATTCATTTTTTAAATCAAAAAATCAAAAAAAAATATTTAAACTATTAAATAAAAAATCTTTGATAATATTTATATTATTTATTGCTTCCGTTCACTTTGTACAAAAAAATTTAAAAGAAATTTATAATGAAGATGGTGCTATTAAAAGAACAGTAAAAGATATCAGGATATTAAATAATAAATGGAAAAATGATGATGAAAATCAATTATTTATTGATGGTATTAATTTAGAAAATTGCAAAAAAGAAACATTAATTTTTGTGTGCTCATTACGTACAAAAATATTAAGTATATCAAGCTTAAAAGAACTTACATCAAATTTAAGTGTGACTAAATTAACTAACCAAGCTAAGGAAATTTCTGCTAAACTTGAGGGTAACACTGCTGTTTATGTATCCCCAACACACAAATATTGGAAATACTTTGAATTTAATAAAAATAACAGAAAATTTAAACCTACTATGTTTTTTATGGGAGTAGAAAAGTTACCTATGATTTTTGGAGCGCATCCAGAAAGTACCACATTAGCTTACTCAATAAAAACAGCACATAATAGTGGTGGCACTCTAAAAGAATTAGCAAAATTAGGTAACCGAGAAGAACTGTGCGAAAAAGCTCAAACAGTAAAAATTAATAATATTTTAATCTTTCAAACAAATAAGGAACCAAAAACTGTAAGGTGCAAATAAAATGTTTAAAATTCATCATATATCAAATTCTTTTATAAGTGTAGAAGCGCAAAATTCTATAATTACATGTGATCCATGGTTAGGAAAAACTAATGATAATGGTTGGTTTTCATATCCAATTAAAAATTATAAAGATGTTGAAAGTAAGATTTTTAATTCAAATTTTGTTTATATAAGCCATCTTCATTGTGATCATTTAGATTTTAAAACATTAAAAAAATTTAAAAATAAAAATCTAACATTTTTGATTAAGAAGTTTAATAATGGAATATTAAAAAGAAGGTTAAAAAAATTTACCAATAAAAGAATAATAGAAATAGAACCTTTTAAAAAAAAAAAAATTAACAAAGATTTTACAATAGCTATTATTCCTCAAATTATAAGTAATACCAGTGATTTGCCTGATAACATTGGATTTGACTTAGATACATCAATTATAATTCAGTCTAATCAAAATAAAACAATACTTTTTAATAACGTTGACACTCCAATAAATTTAAAAATATTAAAAAAAATAAATAGTTACATTAAAAAAGATTTTAAAAAAAATATTGACATATTTTGTTGTGCATTAGGTGCGGCAAGTGAATTTCCTCAATGCTTTCTCAATATAAATAGAAATAAAGAAAAAAATAAGATTATAAATAGGAGCTTAAATAATTTAGAACAATATTTAAAATACCTTAAACCAAAAGTTTTTTTCCCTGCTGGAGGTGCATATGCAATATATGGAAAATTTTATGAATTAAACAAATATATTGCTCAACCAAAAATTTCTCAAATTACAAAAAAAACAAATTTTTTAAAAACTAGAATTTGTAATTTAATTGGAGGTGGTTCAATTAAATTTGAAAAATCAAAATATATAATAAATGAAATAAATCATGAAAAAAAAAAAGATTTTAAAACAAAATTTTTGAATCAAATTAAAAAATTGAGTTATTATTATTCAAAAAAAAAAGTAAATATAAATCTTAAAAATTTAGATGGAATTTTTATCAAAGCAAAAAGAAATTATCTTAAGATTCTAGAACATAAAAAAATTGACACAAAATGGAATATAAATTTTAAAATTTATAAAAATTTTGAATTAAATAAAAATTGTTATATTAATAAAAAAAAATCTAAGTTTTTAAAAACATATAGACTAAGAAATTATAAGCAAGAATCTAAAAATAATCTAAAGTTGGAATGTTACATAGAATATCAACTATTCAAATCATTACTTGACGGAAAGTTTCCATGGAATACTTCTTTGTCTGGGTCTACAATTATGTACAAAAGAAATCCAAATAAATTCAATATTGATATGGTTTTTTCATTAAATTTTTTAAGAACATAATAATTTATTAAACATGATTTTTTTTAGAATCGATTTAAGCAACAGTCATGGCTTAGGACATTATAATAGGATTAGATCTCTAATTAAATATTTAAATCTAAAAAAATACAAAATAGTAATTGATAAATTGCCAAAAAATTTTTTTTTTAAAAGTGAAGAAAAAAATATCATCACTTTATATGAAAATAAAAAAAATTTTTTAAATGAAAAAACTGATGCAAGTCTTTTTTCAAAAATAATTAAGAATAGATACAGTAATAGTATCGTTATAAAAGATAGTTACAGACTTGGTTTTCAATGGGAAAAACTTATTTATAAAAACTGTAAAAAAATAATTTCAATTGAAGATTTTGTTGAAAAAAAACATTTTGTTGACTGTTATATAAATCATAGCCCTATTTTTTCAGATAAAAATAAAGAAGTTTTAAATAAACTTAAAAATAATAATAAAAAGAGCTGTGATTTTCTGTTAGGACCTGACTACGGACTCTTTAATTCAGTTTACAATAAAAAAAAAAAAATTATTTCAGATTATGTTTTTTACAATGGTGGTTCAGGTAATTTACTGGTTTATGAAAAAATAATAAAAAAATTGTCTAGAATTAATAAAAAACCATTCAAAATTATTTTGATTGTTGGGCCTTTTGCAAAAAATTATAAAAAAATTTTTCAAAAATTCAGGAAATACAAAAATATAAAATTATTATATCAACCTAAAAACATATTAAATGCTTTAAGTGGAACAAAAATATTTATATCTTCAGCAGGTGTCTCAACGTTTGAATCATCTTTTTTGAAAATTCCTACATTATTATTTAAAATGAATGATAATCAGAATTTAACAGAGTCGGAATATGAAAAGTTAGGCCACTATTTTTTTTTAGAAAAAAAAGATTTAAACAATTCAGATAAGATTATTAAATTAATTATTTTAATGTTAGAAAATAAAGATCAAATAAAAAAAATGATGTCGACCTCAAATATTAGCGTTAAGAATATAAAACAAAATTATATAAAGTATTTCACAAAATAGGATGAAAAATTTTACAACCTTAGAAGTAAACGATAAAAATATTAATAAATATTTATTTTATAAAAATTTAGATGTAAATAGAAAATATTCATCAAATAAAAAAATTATTAAAAAAATTGATCATTATCAATGGTGGTTTTTAAAACAAAAATTAAGAAAATCATTTTTTGTATTAAAAGAGAATAGTCCAATATTTATTTCAACTTCAGATCATTTTAGGTTCAAAAACTATAAACTTATCTATTCTGGTTTAATAAGTTGTAAGCCAGAAACAAATTTGTTTGATCTTTTAAAAGCCATTAAAATTCAAAATGATTATTTAGATCGACAGAAAAATAATTATTGCTTTATAAGTATTGATAAAAATAATAAAGTTTTAATGTATCATTGGAAATATTTTGGTTATATGCCTCTCAAAAAAGATAATATTTTCTATAAATATGTGAAAGATTTTTTAAATATTAGTAATAACTATAATATTTTTTATAAAAGAACCAAAGCATGAAGTTTAGAAAGAATTTTAAAATTGGAAATAAATTTATTGGCGAAAACAATAGATGTTTAATAATTGCAGAAATTTCAGCCAACCATAATAATAATTTTTCAATTACAAAAAAACTAATCAATTCAGCAAAAAAAAATGGTGCAGATATAATTAAAATTCAAACATATACTGCAAATACCTTAACGATTGAATCAAACAAAAAAGATTTTCGAATTAAAAATAAAAATCCTTGGAGTAAACAAAAAAATTTATGGAATTTATATAAAAAAGCCGAAACTTCTGACAAATTAACATCGAAAATATTTCAATACTCCAAATCAATTGGTATGGAGATATTTTCTAGTCCATTTGACATTAATGCTGTTGATTTTTTAGAAGAATTAAAATGTCCTGCTTATAAAATTGCTTCACCTGAAATAAATCATATTCCATTGATAGAAAAAGTGGCCAAAACAAAAAAACCAATAATACTGTCACTGGGATTAGCAAAAAAAGAAGATATTGACTTAGCCTTAAAAACAATAAAAAGAGTAGGCAATAATAAAGTTACACTGTTGCAATGTGTTTCATCTTACCCTGCTCCTATTAATGAGCAAAATATTAAGTCTATTAATGAAATTAAAAATAAATATAAAACTTTAACTGGACTTTCGGATCACACTAAAGGCTTTATCGCTTCCGTATCTGCTGTAGTAATGGGAGCTAAAGTAATCGAAAAACATTTTAATTTGACTAACAATAAATCAGTTGACTCTTTTTTTTCAACTTCTGAAAAAGAATTTAAAATTATGGTTGATAATATTAGATTAGCAGAATCATCCTTAGGAAATGGAAAAATTGTAATTTCAAATAGTTCTATAAAAAATTTTAATAGCCGTAGATCTATATATGTATCAAATAAAATTACAAAGGGTGATACAATCACAAAAGATAACATAAAGATAGTAAGACCTAATCATGGTTTACATCCAAAATTCTATAAATATGTTTTAAATAAAAAATCTAATGTTAATTTAGAAATTGGGGATAGATTTAAGTTAAAATATGTTAAAAAAAAATAATTCTTTTTTTAAAAAATTAAAAAGATTTAAAAACAATAAAGCTCTTATACTAGAAAATAAAAAATTTATTACTTATAATGAACTTTTATTAAGTACAGTTAAGATTTCTAAAAAACTTTCTGAAAAGAAAAAATTAATTTTTTTGTTGGGCAAAAATGACTTAGAAACTATTACAGCTTACATTTCATTCATAAATAGAGGTCATACTGTAGCTCTTTTAGATTTTAAAATTAATAATTTTTTTTTAAATCGTTTAATTTCTTTGTATAAACCAAGCTTTATTTTTTGTGAAAAAAAAAGAATATATAAAAACAAATTATATAATTTATTTTTAAATTTTAAATCTTATGTTTTGTATAAAAGAAAAAAAGATTTAGAAAATGTCATTAATAAAGATTTAATGCTTCTAATGTCAACTTCTGGAACTACAGGATCACCAAAATTTGTAAGACAATCATATTTGAATGTTGCTTCAAACACTCAAAACATAATCAAATATTTAAAAATTAAGAGTAAAGACATCACAATAACCTCATTGCCTATATCTTATGTTTATGGATTATCAGTTATAAACACACATTTGCAAGTAGGAGCAACTATAGTTTTAACAAATCATAGTATGGTAGAAAAATTTTTTTGGAAACTTATCGATATTTTTAAGGTAAATAATTTTTCTGGTGTACCATACAACTACTCAATAATTGAAAAAATTTCTAAAAATGGTCTTCCACATTCATTGAAGTATTCAACTCAAGCTGGTGGAAAAATGAATCACACTTTACTTAAAAAAATAATAGATATTTACAAAAAAAATAAAATTAAATTAATTCAAATGTATGGAGCAGCAGAAGCAACATCTAGAATGTCTTATTTAAAATGGAATTACGCAAAAAAAAAGATAGGAAGTATAGGCAAATCAATACCTGGTGGAAAATTTTCTTTAATTGATAAAAAAGGAAAAAAAAATAAAAAAAAGGGTGAATTGGTTTACCAAGGAAAAAATGTATGCATGGGTTATGCCGAAAGTTTAAATGATTTATCTTTACCAGATTTAAATAAAGGAATACTTAAAACAGGAGATTTAGCCCGAATAGATGGTGATGGCTTTTATTATATAGAAGGTAGAAACAATCGATATGTTAAAATTTATGGTAATAGAGTTAATTTATCAGAATTAGAAACAATTCTATTAAAAAAAGGTATAGATGTAATTATGAAAGAAGGTGTAGAAAATAAAATTAATGTATATTTTAAAAATTCATTACAAATAAAAGAATGTATAAAATATATCTCAAAAATTACCTTAATGAATCAGAATGTTTTTATAACTAAAATTTTATCTAAAAAAAATTTAACAAATAATTTCAAATATAAGATATAATTTTGTTATGCATTTTTTAAATCATTTGATGAATCAAAATGCTTACTCATTGGATACCACTTCTAAATCAGAATTTTTTAAAAAAAATCTTAATTTTCTTACCACTTTTCATTACAAAAGATCCAATGTATATAAGGATTATTTAAATGGATTAAACTACAATCACAATATCAGTAAAGATTTATCAGAAATACCTTTTTTACCAGTTCGTCTCTTTAAAGAATTTGATTTTTTGAGTATAAAAAAAAATCAAATTTTTAAGACTCTTCTTTCTTCTGGTACTACATCTAATAGTTTATCTAAAATTTATATAGATAAAAATAATGCATTAAATCAAATAAAAGTTTTACAAAAAATTTTTAATAATTTAATTGGAAGTTCAAGGCTTCCAATGTTAGTTGTAGATAAGCAAAATATTAATTTAAACAGGAATAGTTTTAATGCTAGTGCTGCAGCAATTAGTGGTTTTTCAATTTTTGCAAAAGAAATTACCTATTTGTTAGACCAAGAAAATAATATTAATTATAAGGTATTTAACAATTTTTTGAAAAAAAATTATAAAAAAAATTTTTTAATTTTTGGATTTACATCAAACATCTTTCTTAATTTAATTAAAAAAATAGATAAAAACAAAGTTCATGTAAAAAATCTTTCAAATGCTTTTTTGATTCATGGGGGAGGGTGGAAAAAAATTGAAGAAGAAAAGATTAACCGCAATGAATTTAATAAGCGTTTAAATATAAAGTTTGGTATTAAAAATATTAAAAATTATTATGGCTTAGTAGAACAAATTGGCTCAATATTTTTTGAGTGTAATTGTGGATATTTTATTGCATCAAATTATTCTGATATAATTATTAGAGATGAAAATTTAAATATATGCAAAGAAGGAGAGAGAGGTTTAGTACAATTATTATCTCTACTGCCTACAAGCTACCCAGGACATAGTATATTAACTGAAGATATTGGGGAAATAGTTCAAGATAACAACTGTAAATGTTATGGCCATGGAAAAAGATTTTTAATTCATGGAAGATTAAAAAATGCTGAACTGAGAGGTTGTAGCAATATATAGTTTATGAAAGTTAATAATATTGAATACTTGGTTGGAAAAAAAGCAAAATTGACCTCTGCTCTAGAACCATTTAATCCTAAAATTATAAATTTATTAGACGACTTATCAAAATTATTAAATAATAATTTTAATAATAAAAATTTTCCTGACTTAAAAGCGCTGTCTTTTTTTTGTAGAAAAAAAAACATTTTAAGTCTTAAAAATAAACATGAAATTAAAGACTCTATTAGATTTGGATTGGGTTTATTATTTCATATTACACCCTCAAACATACCTACTAATTTTGCTTATTCTCTTATTTTTGGTCTCATATCTGGTAACTCAAACATTGTAAAAGTTCCATCAAAAAAATTTGATGAAGTAGAAATAATTTGCAAGTCCTTAGATCATATTTTGAAAAAAAAAATATATTTTAAGATTAAAAACATGATTACTATTGTCAGGTATAATAAGGATAATAATGGCTTAACTAAAAAATATTCTGCTATTTGTGATGCTAGATTAATTTGGGGTGGCAATAACACAATCACTGGTATTAAAAAATTTGAAACTAAACCAAAAAATATAGATATTCCTTTTGCTGATCGGTACTCAATTTCACTAATTGATTCTGAAAAATTTTTAAAATTGCCTGAGTATAAGATGAAAAATTTAATAAAAAATTTTTATAATGATACCTATGCTGCAGATCAAAATGCTTGTTCTTCACCTCATTTAGTTTTGTGGAAAGGAAAATCTAATATTAAAGCAAAGAAAAAATTTTGGTTATATTTAAATGATTTAGTAAAAATTAAATATAATCCACCTCTTATTTCAACTGTAGATAATTATTCGAGACTAGCTTCTGATATAATAAAAGATAAGAATATTCATTCTTTTAAAAGTTATAATAAATCATTGTATATTGTTACGTTGAAAAAATTATATCCTAATCTTTACCCTCAAAAAACTAAATGGGGTTTTTTTTATGAATGTAATATTAATAATTTAAATAATATTGATTATGTAATTAATAGAAGTTTACAAACAATGACTTACTTTGGATTCTCAAAAAAATTTCTTCATAATTATTTTAAAAAAAAAAATTTTAATGGCATAGATAGAATAGTTCCGTTTGGTCAAGCATTGAATATCAATTTAATTTGGGATGGATATGATTTGATAAAAATTTTATCAAGAGAAATAGAAATTAAATGATTTATGAAATTAAGTAAAAAACAAATAATAAAGATACAAAAAAATAGAGACCCATACCTTTTGATCGACTATGCAACAAAAGTTATTCCAGGAAAATTTATAGAGGGATATAAGGTTTTAAAAAAAAATGAGTGGTTCTTTAAAGTACATTGGCCTGGTGATCCAAACATGCCAGGCATGCTTCAAGTGGAAGCAATGGCACAAATGTCATCATTGATTGTTCTCACAATGCCAAAAATGGCTGGAAGAACATTATATATTGCTGACTCAAACAATATCAAATTTTTTAAAAAGGTTGTCCCAGGAGATAAATTGAAGATTATTTCAAAATTAATTTCTAATAAAAGAGGTTTGTATAAATTTGAGTCTGAAGGTTACATTAACTCAAAAATTGCTTGTAAAGCTAGCTTTACACTTATTTTGCCTGGTTCAGTCTATATAAGCCCTGATAAATAGAGAAATTTATTTCAAATTTAATAAAGATTGTATACAAATCCATTTAGTAGTTAAAAAATAAATTATATGACAGTAGCATCTTCATGGTTTGATAAACCTAGATTAGTTGAAAAACTCAAACATTTTCATAATCATTTAAGAAAAAATGATGGTAAAATTGGAACCTACCATAGGGGCATTGAGTTAAATTATAATAATGCTTGTAATTTAAGGTGTAAATATTGTTTCACAGGCTCACCATTAGGAGATCACGTGAAGGATTTTCTAGAAATCGATAAGATTAAAGAGTTAGCAGATGAAGCTGATGAAATGGGCTTTATAGAATGGGACCTGCAGGGTGGAGAGTTGCTTTTATGGCCTGATAAATTATTCAACGTATTGGATGCAATTAAACCTGAGAGATTTTATTTATATCTAACAACAAACGGGTTTAAGGCAGACAGAAAAATGATTAATGAACTAGCTAAACACGGTGTTAGCAGAATGTCAGTTAGTTTGGATAGTATGGACCCAGAATTTCATGATGAAATGAGGGGTAGAAAAGACTCGTGGAAAAAAGCAATACAAGCTTTAGAATATATTCAAGAAGCAGGCATGGATCCTTATCTAAATGTAACAGTTGGACATTATAATGCAAAGAGCGAAGATCTTAAATTATTATTAGACTATTCGAAAAAGAAAAAATATAGAACTTTAGTGAATGTTGCATGTCCCACAGGTATGTGGAATGGAGTACATGATGTTATTTGTGATGAAGAAGATATACAACATGTAAGACAAATGAGAAAAGAATATAAAAATTTAAATAGAAATTTATGGAACCCGTTTGACCCTAAAATGGAAAAAATTATGGGTTGTACGACAGTAAATAGAGTTTACATAACTTCAATTGGTGATGTTTTAGCTTGTCCATATGTTCATATAAAGATAGGAAATGTATATAAACAATCTTTAAAAGAAATTACTGATTATGGCTTTAGAATCAAACATTTCAGAAATTATAGTGAAAAATGTTTGGCAGGAGAGGATTTAAATTTTATTAAAAAATTCAATTCAACTCCAGGAAAAACAATTTTTAACCCAAGTATTGCAGATGAAATATTTTCAAAAGAAGATTTTATAGATTAATTAATTCCTGATTTAATAGATGTACTTAAAATCTTTAAAAAACAAAAATGTAATAATCACAGGTTGTAATAAAGGAATAGGAAAATCAACCCTTGAAAATTTTGCAAAATATGGAGCAAATATATTTGCATGTGTTAGATCAGAAACAAATGATTTCAAAAAGTTTATTTCAAGTTTAAAAAATAAATACAAAATTAAAATCTATATAATAAAATTAGATTTATTAAAAAAATCAAGTATTTCAAATTGTGCGAATGAGATATTAAAAGTTACCAAAGACGTAGACATTCTAGTAAACAATGCAGGAATTTTATTTAATTCATTGTTCCAGATGACATCAGAAAAACAGCTTCAAGAGATGTTTCAAGTTAATTACTTTGGACAAATTTATTTGACTCAGATTATTTCAAGAAGGATGGTAAAGAATAAAAAAGGTAATATTATTTTTGTCTCCTCAACATCTGGAATAAATGGTGATTATGGCAGATTTGCTTATTCAAGTTCAAAAGCAGCTATTCTTTCATCAGTTAAAACATTAGCTAAAGAATTCTCAAATTATAATATAAGAGTTAATGCAATTTCACCAGGTTTAACAGAAACTGATTTAATGTTATCTAATACTAAACAGAATATTATAGATTCAGAAGTTGAAAAGATTTTATTAAAAAGAGTGGCTACTACAAATGAAATCTCAGATATTATTCTTTTTTTAGCCTCTGAAAAATCTTCATATGTTAATGGTCAAAATATAGTTGTAAATGGTGGAAGTCTGTGAAGATAAATAGCCTTAAGAAATTTGCAAAAAACATCAGAAAAAATATAATTTTTACTGCTTTTAAAGCTGGATCCAAAAGTGCTCACATTGGAGGCGCTCTTTCAGCTACAGATATAATAGCTGTTTTATATTCAGATGTAATGAAAATAAAAAAATCAAAAACCATTGATAATAATAGGGATAGATTTATTTTAAGTAAAGGACATGCATGCTTAGCTTTATATTCTGCTCTTGTAGAAAAAAAAATTTTAAAAAAAAAAGAATTAGAAACATTTGAGTCAGATGGTAGTGCTCTATTAGGTCATCCTATTATGAATAAAATTTCTGGTATAGAGTTTTCTACTGGTAGCTTAGGCATGGGTTTATCCTTGGGTGTAGGGGTTGCTTTAGCTGCAAAAAGAAAAAAAAAGAGTTATAAAACATTTGTTGTTTTAGGAGATGGTGAATGCAATGAAGGCTCAATTTGGGAGTCTATTTTATCTGCCAGTCATTTTAAACTTGATAATATAGTTATTATTGTAGATAGAAACAAATTTCAACAAACGGGACAAAATTCATCAATAATGGACTTGAAAAATTTAAAAAACAAATTCAAAAGTTTTGGTTGTGAGACAACTGAGATTGATGGTCATAATATTGAGCAAATATACAAAACATTAATTGATATAAAACAAAATAATAAGCCTAAGGTAATAGTGGCTAATACAATAAAAGGTAAAGGTTTTAAATTATTTGAAAATAATAATAATTGGCATCATTCCGTTATAACCAAATCAATTTATAAAGAAATTTTAAAAGAACTATAAAAGTTTAAATGAATATTGAAAAAAATATAAAACTTTGGTCGAGCTTGGGTATGAGAGCTACTTTTGGGTTGATTGCCATGGAGCTATCTAAAAAACACCCAGATTTAATGATTACTACTTCAGATGTGTCAACTTCGGCTGGACTAGATCGCTATAAAAACAAATACCCAGAAAAATTTATAGATGTTGGTATTGCAGAACAAAATTTAATTGGTATTTCTGCAGGATTATCTAGTGAGGGTTTTAAAGTTATTTCAACAACATTTGCACCATTTCAAACTCTAAGGTGTTGTGAACAAATTAAAGTAAATTTGGGTTATATGAAAAATAAAATTTGCATGGTTGGATTAGCGAGTGGTTTGGTTCTTGGTAATTTAGGGTTCACTCATTGCTGCATAGAAGACATAGGGGTATTGAGGTCAATACCAAATATATCAATAGTTGTACCCTCTGACCCATTGGAATTATTTAAGGTGTTAAGTGAAGCAATAAATTATAAAAACTCTGTTTATATAAGACTTACAGCAGGTTCAAATACTAAAATTATAAATAGTCAGGACTACAAATTTGAAATTGGAAAAGCTATAGAAATTTTGCCTGGTAAAGATGTAGTAATTATTGGATGCGGAAACATACTAGGTGAATGCCTGAAAGCAGCTTCTATTCTCAAAGAAAAAAAAATTCAATGTTCCATAGTAAATATGCATACAATAAAACCAATAGATAAAGAAAAAATAAAAGATATCGCTAAAAATAATAAATTAATTGTCACTGTAGAAGAACACAATGTAATTGGTGGTCTTGGCACTTCAGTAGCAGAAGCAATGTCAAGTAATAGAAATAATTGTAAGTTAGTAAGATTGGGAATTAATGATTTTTATTCATCAGGTGGAAGTTATGAATATTTAAAAAATATCTATGGACTATCTGTAGAAAAAATTATACAGACTGTTCTTTCAAATTTGTAAAACAATGAAAAATAAAAAAAAATATATAGAAATTTTTACTAAGTCCCTATCAATTGATATAAAAAAATTTAATGAAAAAATAAAATACAACGATGTTCCAGAATGGGACTCGATCGGCCACATGACGTTAATGTCCGAATTAGAGGAAGGATTTGATATTTCGATAGATACGGATGATATTATTGATTTCAGTTCATTTAAAAAGGGTATTCAAATTTTAAAAAAATACAAGGTTGATTAGAGTAATTAACTAAATTTTTTCCCACGCAACTTAAATATTTTGTAAGCAAGTTTAAGATCATCTGGTGTGTCTATATCAATAGAATCTATATCTTTTAAAATAATGAATTTTGCATTCATTTTAAAAAATATTTTTTTTTTAAGCCAAGCATCTAACTTGAAACAGTCAATTTGCCCTGAATTATAATAATAATCTTCTAAATCTTGGGTTCTCATCATTTTTTTTTTTAAGTTTAAAGGCTGTAATTTTTTTTTATTAAATTTTAAAGCTCTTTGAATAGGATGAGGAAATTTTTTGACTATAGTAACATATTCCGTTTTTTTAAGCATCTTGCTACATTTAATAATCATTTCTTTACTTACAAATATAGAAGTGGGATATAAAACAAAAATATTTATTTTTTCTTTTTTGTTTAAAATTACTTTATTTATAAAATCATCAATTACTGATTTTATAATTGCATGATCATTTGATAATTTTTTTGATCTCATATAGGGAACTATTGCACCACATTTTGTAGCCAACTTTTTTATCAAAATTGAGTCTGTAGAAACAAAAATGTCATCAAATAATTTACTTTTTTTTGCATTTTTAATCACCCTCTCCAAAAGAGGTTTGCCAAAAAATTTTTTAATATTTTTATTCTTTATTCTTTTACTGCCACCTCTCGCAGGAATAAGACAAATTGTTTTTCCACTCATAAGCATTTATTATTAATTTGATTAATTATTGAAAAATCATACAATATTCAATAGTTTATGATAACAATACTAAAATTAAATTAAAAACTTTTTATATAAATTAAATTTATAATGACTTTTAAACAGGATTATCTTTTTAATAAGTTAACTTATTGGAAAAATCACAATAGAAACTCCATGGCTGAAAGAGAATTTGACACTCTAACTTACTTATTAGCAGTATTTTGTGGCTATGAATTAAAAAAAGGCTCTAGTGTTTTGGATCTTGGGTCTGGAGATCAATTTTTAAAAAATGAATTTAATAAAAGAGAAATATCATATTTTTCACTAGATATTAAAGATTTAAATTTTGAAACAGATAAATTTACTTTTGATGACAATAAATTTGATTTAGTGATCAGTTTAGCGGTACTTGAGCATTTAAAAAATCCAGACATATTTTTAAATGAAAGTAAAAGAGTATTAAAAAAAGAATCTTACCTATTTTTATCTACTCCTAATTGGAAATATAGTAAAAATATATTTTATGATGATGTTACACATGTTAAACCCTATTCACCCGAGTCTTTAAATGAAATTCTGTCTATAAAAGGTTTTAAAGATATAGAAATTTTGCCAAATCTAAGATGTAAATCTAAATGGTGGTACGAAGGAAGTTTTAAGTTTTTCAAAGCATGTTATTTAGTTCCGTTTACAAATAATGCAAAATTTATACCAAAATTTTTAAAAGGTAAAAGCAGAGGAATGTTTGCACTAGCAAAAAAAAATTAATGGATTGTTTTTTTGATTCTATAGAAAAATCTTTTTAAAAGATTAATCCTTAATTCTTAAAAGTTATTTTTTATTAGCTGTTTTAAACCACTAATGTCTAAATAGTCTTTGTTATTTTTACTTGTATAGCAAAAAGACTCATTAACTTTTTTTGCTGAATTTTTTTTACAGTATTCATCAATTTTTTTATTATCATTGGTGGGTAAAATCACATAATAATCTTTTAATTCTAGAGTATTTTTAGCTTCATAAGAATTAATTAATTCTTCATGGATTTTTTCACCAGGTCTAATGCCGGTAACTTTAAAATCGTTTTTAGAAGTTATTGCTGAAATCAAGTCTAAAATCTTAAAACTTGGTATTTTTGGAACTAATATTTCACCATCATCACAGTTAGAAAAAGAATAAGTGACTAATCTTATTGCTTCATTCAATGTAATATTAAATCTGGTCATATCTTTATGAGTTAAAGAAAGTTTTTCTTTTTTACTATGTTGTTTTAAAAAAAAGGGGATAACTGATCCTCTGCTACCCATGACATTTCCATATCTTACAACAGAAAAACTAATTTTTTTATTTCCTTTTATATTATTTGCTGACACAAAAAGCTTTTCCGAACATAGTTTAGTTGCCCCATAGAGATTTATAGGAGATGATGCTTTATCCGTAGAAAGAGCAATGACTTTTTTTACATTTGAGTTTAATGCAGCTTCTATAATATTTTGAGACCCTAAAACATTCGTTTTAATAAATTCAAATGGATTATATTCTGCGGCAGGAACTTGTTTTAAAGCTGCTGCATGAACAACGTAGTCAACACCAATAAAAGCTCTTTGAACTGAATTTAGTTCTCTTATATCTCCCAAAATCATTCTTAACCTTTTATCTTTAAATATTTTTTGGTTAGACATTTCAAATTGTTTTAATTCATCTCTACTAAAGACTATGATCTTTTTAAATTTTATTTTTGACTGAATTAAATTTGAAATGTAGGCTTTACCAAAACTTCCAGTCCCGCCTGTAACTAAAATAACTTTATCTTTAAACATTATTTACCTTATAAATATTTATATATTTTTTGATACTTCTTATAACGTGGTCTTGATCTTTAAAAGTTAAATCATAGTAAATTGGAATAGAAACAGCAGTTTTATAGTATTTTTCAGTGTTTTTAAATTTATTTAAACTAAACTTAATATTTTTCACAATTCTATAAATTGGCATATAGTGAAATTGAGGGTAAATATTTTTTTTATTTAGAAATTTAAAAAAATCATCCTTTGAGCCTTTAAGATTTTTTAAATTAATATGAATTAAAAAAAGGTGAAAAGAAGATAAGTTAAAATTTGTGTAACTAGGAAGCGTTATAAAGTTTTTTAAAGGAGCTAAATTTCTTACATAGTACTGTGCAATTTTTTTTCTTTTTTTTATAAAATTATCAATTTTGGAAAGTTGACTTAATGCTAAAGAACAATTTATTTCACTTAGCCTATAATTATAACCAAAATCTTCATGTGTGTATTTCCAATAATGTTCTTTATTTTTTTTTAGACCGTGCGATCTTAATGCTTCAATCTTTTTTGCAAGAGAATGACTGTTTGTAGAAATCACACCTCCTTCTCCTGAAGTGATTACCTTTAACGGATGAAGTGAAAATGTACTTATATCTGCATATTTACAAGAACCAATTTTTTTTAATTTATTGTTATAGAGAAAACTACTTCCTAACGCATGACAAGCATCTTCTATTAAATATAAACCAAATTTTTTTTTTATATCAAAAAACTTTTTGATATTTTCAGGATATCCTCCTAAATTCATTGTAATAATTGCTTTAACCTTATTTCTATTTTTAGAATTTATTAAGCTCAAAACTTTTTCAGGAATCATTTGACCCGTCAAAGGATCAACATCAACTAGAATCACCTTCGCCCCCAAAGTGATAGATAGGTTATAAACAGCTATAAAATTGATTGATGGCATGATTATAATATCATTTTTTTTCAATCCTATTGATAAAAGAGATAAGTGTAACGCTGCAGTACCACTGCTACAAACCAAAGCATACTTTGAATTTAAATATCTTTTAAAATCATTTTCTAATTTAGTAACTAAAGGACCTTGAGTTAATGTTCTGCGCTTTAAAGATTTTTTAACATTTTTTATATCATCACTTGATATAGATTGGCGACCGTAAAAAATTTTATTTTTTGATGACAAAGTAATTAAGGTTGGTTTATAAATTTTTTTTACATAATAATTAAATAGATAGATAATGCAATATCTGATATCAGCATAAAAATGGAAAAAATATTGTTAGCTACTAGGTATACCGATGACCTTTACCAGTTAATAATAAAAGCTTGTACAGATGATTTAAAAAAATCAAAAAAAATTAATGATATAAAAGTAAAAGTAATCAAAATAAGAAATATCCCAGATATAAAATTTTTACTAAAATGTGCATTTTATTTATTACAAGGAAAATTTTTTTTTAGAGAAAAAATTATATTATTAAAATATAAGAATATTAATTTTGGAAAGCATTTATTTTCATTTACTTTACGGGACTATGAGGCCTATGTATCAAAATATAAATTTTATTTTTTTTTATTTAAAAAAATTTATATAATTGGTAAGTACTTTAAAACTGCTGATTATTATTTAAAGCATTACAGATTTGAAGCTGTTTACATTGATCACCTTGAATATCTGAATGGAATACTTTATCAAATATTTGTTGCTAAAAATAAGTGTATTTATACTAATCGTTATCCGAGAAATATACTAAAAACAAAAAGAAAAGAAATGATGGATATCTTTAAATTAGATTTTAAAGATATGTATTTTTCAAATACAAAGAAAAAAAAAATAGAACGAAAAGCAAAAAAAATATTTAAAAATGCAAACAGTTATCTTCCCTGGATGGATTATGCAAAATTTAATTCATTAAAAAAAAAAAACTTTAAAAAATATGATTATATAATTTACACACATTCATTTACAGACTCGCAATTATGCTATGGCTTTGATGGATTTTTAGATACACTTGAATGGTTAGAGTTTACAACAAAAGAACTTCAAAAAAAAAAAGGTTAACTTCATTATAAAAGCACACCCTAATTTTTATACAAAATCATTTGGAGCATTAGCTGTTTGGGATAAAAAAATTTATACGAGATTTGTAAATAAAGTAAGAAATGACAAAAATATTTTAGTAATTAATGAATCAGTATTAAACAGTGACTTAATTAAATTATTAAACAAAAAATGTGTAGCAATAACCAAACATGGGAACGCACAATTAGAAATGATACATCATAATTTTAAAGTTATCTCATCTAAGTGTAATTATTTAGATCATAAATATAATTTATTTAATACATGGGATAATAAAAAAGATTATAAAAATTTGCTAAACCAAAAATGGGATAAGCTTAAATTTTGTAATAAAAAAAATTATCTTAATGTTGTCAACAGATTATACTTAGATGATGAAGCATTTTATGGAAAAAATTTTTATATGCATATTCTTAAACGTTATATGATTAAAAAAAGACTTATAAAAAAAGAGGCAACTAATTCAGATGTTGGTATCAAGTTCAATTCATTAAATAATAAAAAAAAAGTTTTAAACAAGATCAAAATACCAGTAATAAGTTTTTAATTTGTGGGCTTTTAAAAAATTAATTACCAATATAATTAATCCAACTAAATAATACTTACTAATAAATTTTTTTTAAGAAAAATTTAAATATAGCGTTACAGAAAATCAAAAAAACAAAGAATATATTTTGTCCATTATTATATCGAATATTAGTTTCTTCTAATAAGTGTTGTAAAAAACTAATCTTACTGGAGTAACCACCACTTATCATAATACCAATAATTTTATTTTTATTTGTGGAAATACCTTTCAGATTATTTTTTATTATGACTCTATAATATAGATCATAATCAGCTGAACATTTATAATTTGTATTAAATGTACCTACTTTTTTTAAAGATTGCAGCTTAATATAAAAGCCAGTTGAATGTGATGTAGCAAAATCGAAATTATAATTTAGTTTAAGTTTATTGTAGCCAGACTTAATTATGGGGCCAGTGGTATAGTTACGTTTAACGGTACCAAAAATAAAATCGACTTTATCATTTTTTTTATATAAATGATTAATTATTCTTAGTGCATTTTTTGTTAATAAATCACCAGAATTCACAAAAACTAACAAAGTACCTTTTGCAAGTTTAATACCCTTGTTCATTGCAAAATAAATACCTCGATCTTTTTCTGATAAAATATGATGAATTTGGTTTTTATATCTATTTACTTTGTGGATAGTGCCGTCAGTAGATTTGCCATCAATAATAATATACTCAAAATCTCTAAAACTCTGAGATATAATGCTTTTAATTGTTTTTTGAATATTATGCTCGTCGTTTTTAACGACAGTTACAATAGAGAAAAAAGGTTTTTTTATTTTTTTTTTTTTCCATATATAATTTATATAAGCTTAACAAATATATATTATATAAATAGAGTATTTCATAAATTAAATGTCAATAAGAGTTGGTATCACTGGTCATACAGGCAGTTTAGGAGGGGAAATAATCAAATCAAAGTTTGGTTATGATTACTCCTTTTTTAATGGAGACATAAGAAATAAAAATAAAATATCAAAATGGATAAAAAGTAAAAATTTTGATGCCATAATTCATTTAGCAGCAATAGTACCAATCAAAATAGTCAATAAAAATAAAAAAAAAGCTTATGAAGTTAATTATACAGCCACTAAAAATATAATTGATGAAATAAAAAAAAATAAAATCAAGTGGTTCTTTTTTGCGTCAACATCACACGTATATTCTTCAAAAATAAAAAAAATTAGTGAAAAGTCAAAAACAAATCCAATTTCATATTATGGAAAAACGAAATTGTTAGCAGAAAAATACATAATAAAAGAATTAAAAAAAAGTGATAGTAAATATTGTATTGGACGAATATTTAGCACTACAAACAAAAATCAAAAAAATAATTATTTAATACCTGATTTAAAAAAAAAGATAAAAGGATCGAAAGAAAAAATTATATTACATAACTTGAGCCATTATAGAGATTTTATTTCAATGCAAGATATTTCAAGAATAATTTTTTGCTTGTATAAAAAAAAATTTAAAGGAATAATTAATATTGCTTCAGGCAAATCAATATATCTAAAAGATATTGCAATTTATATTTCCAAACATTATAAAAAAAAAGTTGAATTCAAAGATAATGTCAAAAAAACATATTTAGTTGCCAATATTGATAAATTAAAAAAAATATATAAAAAAAAATTAATAAAGAATTTTAATGAACTTATATTCTAATTTATGAAAAATATTTTTGAAAATTCTGAATTTTTAAAAAAAAAAGCTAATTATATAAAAAAATTTTAAATTGATGAATGAAAACTACATATCCATTCTAATTACAAATTATAATAAAGAAAAATTTTTAAATAAATCTCTACAAGCAGTGTGTAACCAAAGTTTCAAAAATTACGAGATAATTCTTTTTGATGATCAATCAACAGATAATTCAATAAAAATTATTAAAAAGTTCAAAAAAGTAAAGTTAATTAAGAATAAACTTAAAAAAAAAAGTTCAGGAGCATTAAATCAAATTAAAGGGATCAATGAATGTCTTAAAAAATCAAAAGGTAATATAATTTGTTTATTGGATGGGGATGATTTCTTTAAAAAAGAAAAACTTAAAAAAATTGATAAATTTTTTAGAAATAATAAAAAATTAAATTGTGTATTTGATATTCCTATTCATGGTCGAGCTAAATTTAAATTTATGAATAAATCAAAAAGTTATTCAATATGGTCAACAATTTTTCCAACTAGTTGCATCTCATTAAGAAGAGATTTCCTTACCAATTTTTTAAGAAATGTGAATAGGAATGATTTCCCACATTTAGAAATTGATGCAAGATTAAGTATTTTTTCAAAATTTTATAAGAATGAATACAATGTTCTAAAAAAAAAATTAACACGCTATAATTACGATAAAGATGGTATTACAGCCAATATCAAAAAATATTCAAAAAAATGGTGGATTAGAAGGTCAGAGGCATTTTCTTACCTAAAAATTATAATAAACAAAAAAAAGGCAACATTTGTTTATAGTTTCGATTACTATTTAACTAATTTTTTAACCTTTTTATTAAGGTAGACATTAACATTTAAAAAATATTTTTATGCTCTTTTTTTATTTTCCTTTGATTTTGATCTCAATTTTGGGTTATGGTTTTTTTGTTAGTACACAAATTATTGGCTTAAAGAAATATAATTTAGGATATCAAGGTATTGTAGGCATATTTTCCTTGTTATTAATTTCTTACATTAGTACTCAATTTATAGCACATGATACAATATTTAACTCTTTAATTTTATTATTAGGAGTATTTTTATTTTTAATCAGTTTTAAAAAAATTGATCTAAATAAAAAAAATTTAAAGCTATTTTTTGTAATATTTTTATTATCATCTATTTTTATATTAGTAGGAAAAAATCATGATGATTTTTTTTATTATCATTTTCCATATATTTTAGCTCTAACAGAATATGCACATCCCATAGGACTAGGAAATTTGAATCATGGATTTAAGACACATTCGTCAATATTTTTATTATCTTCTTTATTTCATTTACCTGGAGCAAAATATAATTTGTTTCATTTGGGACCTGCATATATTTTAATTTTTTGTAACTATATTATTCTAAGACTAATCTTTGATAAAGAAGTACAAAAAAAATATAATTTTATTACCTATTTAAGTCTCGCATCTTTAGTATTTATCAATATTTTTTTTTCTAGGCTTGGTGAACACGGTACAGATAGATCAGCCATGATATTAATCATCACACTAGTCTTAAATATACTTTATTTTATCAACAAAAATGAAAAAAAAATAAATGAAAATTATTTAAAATTTTTTACAATAATATTTGCTATCATCGTTTCTTTAAAAGCATTTTATTTAATTTATATCATTATATTCATTCCATTGGCTTTATATGTCTACAGAAAGACAAAATCATTTAAATTATTTTTTAATATGAATTTATTATACTGCCTAACTCTATTTGGATTTGTGATACTGACAAATTTATTAAACACAGGATGTATTTTATTCCCTGAAAAAAAAACTTGTTTTTTTGACTTACCTTGGGCACTTTCTTTAAATACGGTTGAGTATTTGAGTATACATTATGAAAATTGGGCAAAAGCTGGCTCTGGTGCTGGCTATAGTTTAGTAGATAGTGATAAATTGGATTACATTTCGAACTTTAACTGGTTAAATAATTGGTTAGATAAGTATTTTTTTAACAAGATATCTGATCTAATTTATTCACTATTTTTTATTTCATTAATATTTATTTTAATGTTTAAAAAATCAAAAAACAAAAAAATCTTTGGTAGAAAGTATAAATTTGTATCTTTTTTATTATTAATGATCTTTATAACGTGGTTCAATTTTCATCCTACTTTAAGATATGGAGGTTATCATCTATTTTTCTTTTTATTTTTTATTCCATTAAGTATTTTTTTAGAAAAATTTAGTAAAAATTTATTTAATCTGAACAGTAAAATTATAATAATTGTAATGATTACTATGATTGTATTTTTGGGAAGAAACTCTAATAGACTAATTAAAGAATATAAGATTTATTCTTACAATCCATTTGTAAGTATCAATTATCCATTACATAATGATGGTTTTAGATATAAAAATAGGATGAAAATAGAAATTAAAGAAAATAAAGCAAAAAAAATTTATAAAAATAGATATATGTTCTATTAAGTTTTTAATTATGGATTTTATATTTAGATTAATTGATTTTTTTTATCAAAAAAAAAAGTATGATTTTTTAAAAGAAAAAGTTCCAAATAATATTGATATTTTAATTGATGTGGGAGCACATCATGGAGACACAATTAATGAATTCTTAAGAATTTTTTCAATAAAGAAAATATATGCATTTGAACCAAGTAAAAAAAATTTTGAAAAATTAGATATAAAGATAAAAAAGATAAAAAAATATAATCCAGTTAAGATAAAAATTTATCAGTATGGACTAGGTGAAAAGAATGATATTTTGCCATTATATGAAATTACAGATGGTGTATCTAATACTTTTAATAGTTTAAATACTAATTCAAAATACTTTAAAAAAAAAAAATTGTTTACGACTTTATTTGGAATAAAAAAGTTTGTTAAAAATAAAGTGCCCACAAAAATAATTCCATTGAAAGAACTTATAGTAGAAGAAAATATAGATAAAATTGATTTCGTTAAAATTGATACTGAAGGTTTTGAGTTTAGTACTCTTGTGGGGATGGATAAAGAAATAAAAAAAGTTAAGTTTATATTGTTTGAACATCATTATGACAATATGTTAATTAAAAATTATAAATTTAGTGACATTCATAAATTGTTACAAAATAATGGATTTCGAAGAATCTATAAAACGAAAATGCCACTTAGAAAAAGCTTTGATTATATTTATGAGAATGAAAAATTAATTTAGTAGTAAAATAAAGTAAATTATGAAAACTATTTTTTATTGGTCGCCATGTTTATCTAAGGTTGGTACAGTGAAATCTACGTTAAATTCTGCATTAGCATTATCAAGATATTCAAAAAAAAATATAAAGTGAAAATAATTAACACATGTGGTGAATGGGACGAATATTCAGAAATATTAAAAAAAAATGGTATTGATTTGGTTGAATTTAAATTCAAATATTTTTCTTACTTACCAAAATATGGATTTATAAAAAGTAGAATATCGTATTTAGTTATAATATTATCTTCATTTCTTCCATTATTAAAAATTCTAAAAAAAGAAAAACCAGAGTTTATTGTAATGCATTTACTTACCTCTCTACCTATAATACTAAATAATTTATTTAAATTTGAAACAAAATTCATTTTGAGAATCTCTGGATATCCAAAATTAAATTTATGGAGGAAATTTTTATGGAAAATTTCTTCTAAAAATATTTTTAAAATAACATGCCCAACAAAAGACTTACAATTTTATTTAAAACAATCGAATATTTTTGAGTCTGATAAAATATTCTATTTACAAGATGCAATTATAAATATTGAAGATTATGTCAAAAAAACTAAGGATAAAAATCAAATTTTGTTAAATAAGATTGAAAATTATGATAATTACTTTTTAGCTGTAGGCAGACTAACAAAACAAAAAAATTACCAATATTTAATTACTGAATTTGTTAATTATTTAGAAACAAATAAAGACTCAATCCTACTAATCATTGGCGACGGTGAAGAAAAAGGTAAACTCATAGAATTGATAATAGAAAATAATGCTTCTAATAATATTTTTATCTTAAGTGGAATAAGAAATGTTTATCCTTTCATGAAAAAGGCCAAAGCTCTAATTTTATCATCCTTATGGGAAGAAGTAGGATTTGTAATAGTTGAAGCAGCATTTTGTAATTTATTTGTGATATCAAGTGATTGTCCCAATGGTCCAAAAGAATTTTTAGAAAATGGTGGTGCCGGATATTTATTTGAAAGTAATAAAAAAAATGAACTAACAAAAAAAATACAAAATTATGAAAGAGAGAAAAAAAACTTAAATAAACTTAAGGTAAAAGCAAAGAAGAATTCATCAGAGTACACATTGTTTAGACATTATTTAAGTTTAATTAAGATACTAACAGTTGATGTTCAAACACAAAATCGATGATTAAATAAACATGTCTTTAGTAAGCATAATAATGCCGTATTATAAAAAAGAGTTTTATGTTCTCCAATCTATTGAGTCTATATTAAACCAGACACATCAAAGTTTTGAAATAATCATAATTAATGACGATAATGAAAATATTGAGTTTATAGATAAATTTTCCAAACTAGACCACAGGATAAGAGTAGTGCATAATGATAAGAATTTAGGTGCAGGCCCATCTAGAAATAAAGGAATAAAACTTTCAAAAGGTGAATATATTGCTTTTTGTGATTGTGATGATTTGTGGAAAAATGAAAAATTAGAGGCACAGCTAAATTTTATGAAAAATTTTAAACTCACATTTAGTCATACTAGTTATGACATAATTGATGAAAATAGTAATTTTATCAATACTAGAAAAGCACCTCAGTTTCTTAATTTTGAAAAATTAAGAAACTCATGTGATATTGGTTTATCAACTGTAATGATAAAAAAAGATATCTTAAAAAATAATCTATATCAATTTGCAAGTCTTAAAACTAAAGAAGATTATGTTATGTGGATGAGGTTGGCAGAAGATGGAGTTATAATGAGAAGCCTAAATCAAAGTTTAACCAAATGGAGAAAAAGCAAAAATTCGCTATCTTCATCATTATTTCAAAAACTTATAGATGGATATAAAGTTTATAGAGTTTATTTGCGATATGGTAGATTTCAATCATTTTATCGTTTAATAATCCTTTCTATTAACTTTGTATTGAAAAATTAATATGATTTTTTTTTATTTATTAATTTTATTAATTTTCATTTTATTCATTAACACACTTTTATTAAAAAAAAATATTTTAGTAAATGAAACAGGCGATGTGCACCAAAAGTTTGCCACAAAATCTAGGGTACCTTTAACAGGAGGTATTTTTATTTTCTTAGGGTCTTTTTATTTTTTAAATGATGGATTTTATCATTTTATATTTTTCTTATTTTTAATTCTTATTTTAGGGGTTTTATCTGATCTTAAATTAATAAAGTCTGCAAAAAAAAAATTATTATTACAGATTATTTTTATTTTATTTTATACAATTTTTAACGATGTTCAAATCAGTGATACTCGAATTATTTTTTTAGATACTATTTTAAAAAATGACTATATTAACTATTTCTTTGTTACCTTTTGTATTTTAATTATCATAAATGGTTCTAATTTCATTGATGGTATGAACACCTTATGTATTGGCTATTATCTTTTAATAATCTCAATTATTTATTACTTACAATTAAATGATGTAATAATAATAAAAAACGTATTAGTTTTTTATGTTTTAATAATCATATTATTAACTTTTACATTAAATTTAATAAATCGTTTTTTTTTAGGTGACTCTGGTGCATATCTACTTGGCTTTGGTTTTTCAATATTATTGATAAGTATTTATAAATGGAATCCTTATATTTCTCCTTACTTTATAATTTTGTTACTCTGGTATCCAAGTTATGAAAATCTATTTTCAATTTTTAGGAAAAATATTATAAATAGATCAGCAATGTATCCTGATGCGAAGCACATCCATCAATTAATTTTTTTCTATATTAAAAAGAAATCAAAATTAAATGCTTTAGTGGCCAATACACTCACAGGGCTAGTAATTAACCTTTATAATCTATTGATTTTTTTTATAGGATTAAATTTCACAAGTGACTCAAAAATTCAAATATTACTAATTATGATTAATATTATGATTTATAGTTTAACATATTTAAAATTTTTTAACTTTAGATACAAAAAAAATTTGAGTATAGTTAATAAATGATAAATACAATCAATATTATATTTATTTTTTGGTATTGATTTTCAAGTTATGTTATTGTTTAAAGATTAAATTTAAATGAAAAAAAAAATTGCTTTAATTTTTGGAGTTACAGGACAGGATGGCTCATATTTAGCTTCTTTTTTAATTAAAAAAGGTTATTTAGTTCATGGTGTTAAAAGAAGATCTTCTTCATTTAATACTAGTAGAATAGATCACATCTATCAGGACCCATTTGAGAAAAAAAGAAATTTTTTTTTACATTATGGTGATGTTACTGATGCAATATCAGTTTCAAGTTTAATAAAAAAAATTAAACCAACTGAAATCTATAATCTTGCTGCACAATCTCACGTAGCCGTTTCTTTTGAAGTGCCTGAATATACAGCAAATGCAGATGCCATAGGTGCACTAAGAATATTAGAAGCTATTAAGTTTCATGGATTTGAAAAAAAAACTAAATTTTATCAGGCAGGAACATCAGAAATGTTTGGAAAAGTTATGCAAGTCCCACAAACAGAAAAAACACCTTTTCATCCAAGAAGTCCATACGGTGTCGCAAAAGTTTATGCCCATTTTATAACAATTAATTATAGAGAGGCTTATAATATTTTTGCATGCAATGGAATATTGTTCAATCATGAAAGTCCAGTACGTGGAGAAACTTTTGTAACTAGAAAAATAGTAATAGGATTATGTAAAATTAAATTAAAAAAAATGAAAACTCTGTATTTAGGAAATTTGTATGCAAAAAGAGATTGGGGTCATGCAAGAGATTATGTGGAAGCAATGTGGAAAATGTTACAAAAAAAAATTCCTTCAGACTACGTTATATCAACTGGAAAACAATATACTGTAAAACAATTTGTTAATTTAGTTTTAAATAAATTGAATATTAAATTTACTTGGAAGGGTAGAGGTATTAATGAAAAATGTTTTGATCTAAAAGGTAATTGCATAGTTGCATGCGATAGAGAATATTTTAGACCATTGGAAGTGGATACTTTACTTGGTGATTCACGAAAGGCAAAAAAAGAATTAAATTGGAAAGCAAAGACTTCTTTAAAAGAGCTAGTGAACGAAATGGTTAATTTTGATTTAAAAAAATTAACTAATGATTAATTCAAGGTCGAAAATTTATATTGCAGGCCATAAAGGTTTGGTAGGCAGTGCAATTTTTCGTCAACTGAAAAAAAAAGGCTATAAAAAAATTTTAACTGTAAGTAAATCAAAGTTAGATCTTACTAATCAATCTAAAGTTTATAATTTTTTAAAAAAAGAAAAACCAAAATTTATATTTATAGCTGCTGCAAAAGTTGGTGGTATATATTCAAACAATAAATATCCTGCTGAATTTATTCATAATAATTTAACTATACAAAATAATATTATTCATTCAGCATACTTATGTGGTATTAAAGATCTAATTTTTTTAGGCTCAAGTTGCGTTTACCCCAGACTTTGTAAGCAACCAATTAAAGAACAATATTTATTAAATGGTCCACTTGAAAAAACTAACGAAGCATATGCTATAGCTAAAATTGCAGGTATTAAAATGTGTGAAAGTTATAATCTACAATTTAAAACTAATTATAAATGCTTAATGCCAACTAATACATTTGGTCCTAATGATAATTATAATTCGTTACATTCACATTTTTTCCCTTCATTGATAAAAAAGATTCATGAAATAAAATTAAAAAAAAAAAAAGAGTTGATAATTTGGGGAGATGGATCTCCAAGAAGAGAAGTTATTTATGTAGATGATATTGCCAATGCATGCATATATTTTATGAATAAAAAGATTAAAGAAACTATAATTAATATTGGTACAGGTAAGGATTTTTCTATCAAACAGTATGCAAAAATGATTTTAAATTTGATCTTACCAAATAAAATTATAAAAATTAAATATGACAAATCAAAACCTAACGGGACACCTAGAAAAATCATGGATGTTTCTCTTGCTAAAAAATATGGATGGAAATCAAAAATAGATTTAAAAGAAGCAATTGAGCTCACTTATGAAGACTATTTGTCAAAAAATTATAATTAAAAAGGCTGTTTCTTTCCTTTACAATCTTAATATTCTTAAGTATAAAATCTGCGCCGGTGATTATTGCGAAGGGGTAATACCCGATCCCATTCCGAACTCGGAAGTCAAGCCCTTCAGCGCCAATGGTACTTTGTCTTAAGAC
>MDTG01233980.1_pt1 | contig 35857 bp, 36 predicted proteins | sample 811421 | NCBI WGS metagenome assembly MDTG01 (sample SAMN05326645, study PRJNA326480) | marine metagenome | isolation source: seawater | place: Pacific Ocean: South East | collected 2011
TAAAAAAGGAAATTGTCAAAAATATTTGTTGTTTATTGAAATAAAAATAAAACTTATTAAAAATTAAGTTGATTATTAATATTAATGAAATTATGATTAGGTTTAAATTTATAGCAAAATTTCCTATAATAATCGAAAATGGAACTAACAATAAAAAATAATCTAAAAAAAAAATTTTTTTTGATTCTAAATTAATACTGTCATTTAATGATTTCATTTATTATACTTAATTTAACCTTAATTCTATCTAGTCTTATAATTTATTTATTCCATAAAAAAACTTTTTTTAAAAGTATTGTTTTATACGACATCCCAGATAATTTAAGAAAATTACACAAAAACCCAGTACCTCTTATTAGTGGAATAATTATTCTACAATTTTTAATTTTAAATTTAATATTGGAATATTTGAATAATGATATGGGTCTAAAAATTTTTATTATTTTACTCTCATTGTACATATTATTTTTTTTTCTTGGATTTTTTGATGATAAAACACAAATTTTACCATTGATAAGAAGTTTTATTATTATTTCTTTATTATTTTTATTCTTGCCTCTAGATGAGACTCTTGTAATAAAAAATATTTTTATTCAAAAATACAATCTTAATATTAATTTAAACCAGGGAGCGATTTTTTTTTCAGTTCTTTGTGTATATTTTTTTTATAATTTTTTTAATTTTATAGATGGTGCAAACGGAGTGGCAATCACCGTGGCTTTATTTTGGTTAGCTTTTAATTATTTAAATGGAGCGTTCTTGCAAAACACTACTTTGTCAATTTTTCTTTGTTTATCTTTTTTATTAATATTTAATCTAAAAGGTAAAATCTTTCTCGGCAATTGTGGTACAAGTTTGCTATCTATTTTTATAAGCATCTTATTTATTACAAATTACAATAAATCATTCATCGAAGTTGATGAAATTTTTTTAGTAATGTTTCTTCCTTTTATTGACTCAATAAGAGTAACTATAAACAGAATAATCAAAAATAAATCACCTTTTGTGGGTGATCGTAATCATTTACATCACTTACTAGAAAGTTTTTGTTCCAAAAAATATATTTTTGTTTTTTATTTGGTATTGGCCATGCTTCCTTATCTTTCAAGTTTATATATCCAGAGCGTAATATCGTTAATATTTTCTATTTTCTTTTATTTCTTATTAATTTTTACTCTCAAAAATTTAAAAAAAAAAATTTATAAATGAAAATTTCTTTTTTTTCTTATAGTGATTTTAAAGGGGGAGCAGCTATCGCAGCATTTTCAATATATAAATCAATTAAAAATAAAAAAATAAAAAAAAATTTTTTCGCTGTAGAAAGAAAGTCAAAAAAAACAAAATCAATTTATAATAGTTTTGAAATATTTTATCTAAATTGTTTAAGACTATTAGAAATTATCATTATATTTTTTACTGGAAAGAAAGGATTTCATCAATCGCTAAATTTTTTTGAAACACCATTTTTAAAAAAGGTAAATTTCAATAGTGATGAAATAATTAATTTACACTGGATTAATCGATCAATGATTTCTTTAAAGGAATTGAATAAAATTAATCATAATATTTTAATATCAATTCATGATATGTGGTTTTTAAATCCTACCACACATTATAATATACAAAAAGAATACCCTGATAATTTTTTTTCTAATTATTGTCTTAATATGAAAAAAAAAATTCTTTTTAAAAAAAATGTTTTTTTAGTAGTTCATAATAAATGGATGTATAAAAAATTTTTAAGTAAGTGGCCAAAGTTAAAGAAAAAAATATTTTTTTGTAAGTATTATCCTGTTAATCTCAATTTATTTAAACCACGAGATAAATTTAACTTAAGAAAAAAGTATTCACTTCCTTTAAACAAAAAAATTGTTTTGTTTTCAGCACAAGATTTAAAAGATAAGCGAAAAGGATCAGTATTTTTTGAAAAGATTATTAACAAATTAAAATATGATCAAGACATTTATTTTATAAGCTTGGGAAAAAGTAAACTAAATACTGATACAATTAATAATTATAAACATTTTGATTTTTTACCACATTCGGGCATTGCAGATTTCTACTCATTATCGGATATTTATGTTTGCACCTCTCTTATTGATAATTTACCTTTGAGTGTATTGGAAGCAATCTCCTCTGGTTGTGTTGTAATAAGCTTTAAAAATGGTGGTACACAAGAAGTCTTAAATAAAATAGGGTTTACATTTAAATTTAAAGAAATTGAAAAGTTAATAAACAAAATTCGTTTAATTGACAAAAATCAAATCAGAATTAAATCTGCTCAATCTAGAAATTTTGCAAAGAAATATTTTTCCCAAAATAAGATAAGTTATCAATATCAGAATATTTTTAAAAACTTGGAAATTAAATAATCAAAATTTAAAGAATATTTTTTTTGAAACCTTTTTAAAAAATAAGACAGGATTATTTTTTAAAAATTTTAATAAATAGATAAATCTCCAAGGCCAAAAATTAAATATTCCATTATAATGATGACGAAAAACATATGAGTCTGCGTAATTATTAACTTTATAAGATTTTGGGTGTTTTAATTTTTTTCCAATTTTAAGTTTCCTAAAAACATTATTATATTTAAAACCTGAAGTATGCGTTGCATCTGAATCGAAACCGATATTTTTTACTAAATTTCCATTTGCATTCAACGCTATTCCATTTGCGTTCCAAATTGATGCTAACCAAACATATGCCCAGCTATCAATTTTCTTATTTTTAACTAAATCAAATTTCATATTCCAATATTTTATTTCAAGATTATTATGATTATGAATTTTTTTCCATTTATCAGAATTTTTCAATTTTTCCCAAAATTTCATTTCGTTATCATAATCTTTCCAAGCTCTTCTCCAAGTAGCCCAACCCCAACAATGAGCGTATTTCGAAAAATAATAATCTCCATTTCCGATTTTTTTTTTTTGGAAGTTACTACCAGATATACTTTTTATTTTTTCAAAATTAGAAAATTTGTTTAAAAGTTTGTTGCAGAAAATAAAAAAAAAAATTGATGGAATACAATCGTCCTCTAGAATTATACCTGATTTCTCTTTTGTGAAAAAAAAATCAATTGCTTGTTTTACTGATTTTCTACATCCTTTATTTAGTTTAGATTTTTTAATAATAAGTTTGCATTTCCAGTCAATTTTTTTAACTTCATTCAAAACCTCTTTGCATAATAATTTATCTCTATCAAAATTTTTCCTTGGCCCATCAATATTTACATAAATTTTTTTAGGTCTAATTTCTCTTAATCTTTTTATAAGTTGAGATGTTAAATTAGGTCTATTAAATAATAAAAGTAAAGTTGGAGTGTTCATTAATTAAATATACTATTTATATATTTTAAAGAATTATGGTTTTTGTTAAATCTTTGAACTGCTAGTGCATAAGAGTTCTTTGAGAAAAATTGATATTTTTTTTTAATCTTTTTAATTTTTTTTTCTATGTTTAAGGATTTTAAATAATCTTTATCTTTAAATTTTTTGATATCGTAATTTATCAATATTCCATTATTTGAATTTATTAGTTCTTTCATACAACCATTTTTAAATGCTATTATTGGTATCGAATGAGACATCGCTTCAATGACTGAATTAGAACACGCTGCGTTAAATTCTAAAGAAAAAAATATTAATTTTTCATTTGAATTATAAATTTTTAAAATTCTATCTCTTGAAACCCTTCCCATGAACTTGATATTTTTAACATTTTTGAGATGATCCTTAGTAGATTTTTTAATCTCACCATAAACAAATACGGGATAATTTTTGATCAGTTTTATATGCTCTTGAAAATTAAACGTTGAATCTAAATTCCCTTCAACACAAATTATTTTAATATTAGAGTTTTTATTAATTTTTCTTTTTTTTACTTTTTTGCAGAAATTATATATCACAAACTGCTTTTTATTTTTAATTAAAAAATTACTCCATAAATTTTTGACATAGTGGCTTTGAAATATAATTTTATCAGATATAAAAATCATAATGAAACCTACCATCATGTTATATAATCTTGAGTATAAATTATTTAAAATTCCAACTTTAATTTTTTTATATAGCCACAACTTACCATCAACTCTTTGAATTATTTCAATACCTTTAAATTTTTGAATTATTAACCAAAAAAAATATTTAAAAGTTCCTGAAATTAAAAAAATTTTTTTTAAGTCAAAGTTTTCTGTATTATCGAAAAAAAAAATTTTTTTTTGTTTTAAAATTTGTTTAAAGTTAAAAATAAAAGTATCTGGACCTCCTATTCCATCTTTTCTTTTAATAAAACAAATTGTTTTTTTTTCATTATGCTTTGATAACGTTATCATAATTCTTTTTATAAACATTTCTTGTGTCAAGAATAAGCTTGGCATTTTTCTGAATTTTTTTCCAATCAATTACATCATGATCTGTAACTAAAATAATAGCATCAAAACTTTGAATCTTTTTTGATGTCATTTCTATTGAATTAATATCTTTATAATAATTTCTATTTTTGGGTAATCTTTTTATGTATGGGTCATAATATTCGAATAAAAATTTTTTTTTCGATAAGATTTCCATCATTTTTAAAGCGGGTGACTCTCTAACATCATCTATATTTTTTTTGTAAGCTACACCAATTATAAGTATTTTTGGTTTTTTTAAATGTTTAATTTTCTTAAACAATTTTAATAAAATCCAGCTAGTAATTTTTTTGTTAATTGTTGCAGACAATCTTATGAAGTCTGTATTAACACCGTATTTTTTTGCTTTCCATGAGAGATACAATGGATCAATCGGAATACAATGCCCACCTAAACCAGGGCCAGGATAAAAAGGTTTAAAACCGAATGGTTTGGTTGATGACGCTTTAATGACCTTATGAATATCTATATTCATTTTATCTGAAATAATTTTCATTTCGTTAACAAGACCAATATTTACTGATCTATATATATTCTCTAAAAGCTTTGTTAATTCAGCAATCTTAAGACTATCTACTCTAACTATCTTTTTAAAAGCCTTTGAATATATTTCCTCTCCTACTTTGCTACAATTTTTTGTAAAACCTCCCAAAACTTTTGGTATGTCTTTTAAATTAATATCATTTCTTCCTGGGTCTTCTCTCTCTGGTGAATAGATAAGAAAAAAATTTTTACCTAAATTAAATTTTTTTTTTAAAATTGGAGCAATTATCTCTTCTGTTGTACCAGGGTAAGTCGTACTTTCAAGAGATAAGATTTGGTTAGTTCTCAGATACTTTTTTATTTGCAAAAGTGTATCATTGATGAATCTTAATTCTGGAGTGTTATTTTTTTTTAAAGGTGTTGGTAAACACAAAATAACAACATCCACCTCTGATATTAATGAGAAATCATTTACAAACATTGATCCTTTTTTTTGGATCTTCTTTAGATAAGAAAAATCGACATGATTTATATAATTTATACCTTTTTTTAATTTGTGAATTTTTTTATCATCTATATCAAAACCAATTATTTTGAACCCACTCTGTGAAAATCTTAAACATAATGGTAACCCTACATATCCCAATCCTATTATCCCTACTTTTGCAGACTTGTTATTAATCTTTTTTATTAATTCTCTCATTTTTTATTTATCTAAAATTTTTTTAACTCTTTTATCCCAAGTATATAAATTTATAAATTTAATATATGCATTATTTGAAATTTTTTTTTCTAAGACTAGAACTTTTAAGCCTATTAAGAGCTTTTAGCCATTCATTTAAATTTGATGGATTACATAAAATTGAATTTATATTATTCTTTAGAACTTCTTTTAAAACTAAATGATTAGATGAAACTATTGGTCTTTTAGAAGCCATATATTCAAAAATCTTTAGTGGTGACATAAATTTAGAAGTTTCAGTTTGACCTGCATAAACTGCGTTTTTATCATAGGGGGCAATTAAAATATCATTATTAGATAAAAAATTTTTTATTTTAGAATAGCTTTTGTATTTGTAAAATTTAATGTTCTTGGGTACTGAATTATTTTTCTTTATATATAGTAAATCTTTTTCAAAACCACCCATAATATTAAATTTAAAATTCTTAAGATTTTTTGCTAAATCTATTATTAAATCAATCCCTCTACCTTTATACAAATGTCCACAATATCCAACAGAAATAGTTTTATTTTTTTTTTTGTTTTTAACTAAAAATTTTTCTGCTGCTGAATGAGCAATTATATAGTTTTTTTTTATGGTAAATTTTTTCTGATAAATCTTTAAAAGTTGTTTTGATATAAATACTATTTTTATTTTTTTTGATTTGACTAAAAAAAAAATCATATAATAAGAAATTGTTTTTTTTGATAAATAAGGAAAATGTAATTCTAAAAATATTTTTCTAAAGAAAAATATACCCAAAAAGGCAAAATGAACATCTCTAGTATATAAAATATCATTTTGACTAATTTTGGATTTAATCACACAAATTAACTTTGAAAAAATGCTTATTATTGGAAAATTTATTATATTTATATTCTTGATCTTAAATGTATTTTTTAAATTAAATTTTTTTTTTATATCATTTGTGTAATCTTTTTTACAAAATAAAAAAGTATTATAATAATTTGAAAATGTGTCACACATTTTTAAAATTTGAACTGAGTGTGCTTTTTTATTTGGCAGTCTAGCTGAAGTAAAATACAATAAATTTTGCATTCAAATCTAAACTAATTATTTGATTTTGTGATAATCTTTAAACCACATGATAAATTCATTTATTCCTTTTTCTAAACTAATTTTACTTTTGTATCCTGTATAATTTAATAAACTTCTAGTTGAAGACTTTGTCGACTTAATGTCTCCTGGTTGCATTGGTTTGTATTTAATTTTTGCCTTTTTTCCTAATAATTTCTCCAAAATACCCAGCATTTTCATTAAACTAACCTGTTTATTGTTTCCAATGTTAAAAATTTTATATCCTGGTTTTTTCTTTGCAATGATAGAATAAATACCATCTATAATATCATTAATGTGAGTAAAATCTCTAATATGATTCCCATAATTATAAATTTCAATAGGTTTTCCTTTCAAAATATTTTTTGTAAATTTGAAAATTGACATATCGGGTCTGCCCCAAGAACCATAAACTGTGAAAAATCTCAAACCAATACTATTTATGCCGTACATTTTGAAATAACTATAAGCCATTACCTCATTACTTTTTTTTGTTGCTGCATAGAATTGAATAGGAAAATCAGTACTGTCTTTTCTTCAAAAGGAACTTTTTTTCTATTTCCATAAATGCTACTAGTGCTTGCATAAATTAAATTTTTAACATTGTACTTCCTGCAAATTTCTAGGATGTTGAAAAAACCTAATAAATTTGAATTAAAATAAGACTTAGGATTTTGATAAGCATATCTTACACCAGCTTGGGCAGCCAAATTTATAATTTTTGAAATTTTATAATGTTTGGCAATTAACTCCAGCTTATTTAAATTTGCTAAATCAGATTTAAAAAAAATAAAATTCTTTGAAATTTTTTTAAGTATTTTAAGTCTTTCATTTTTGTATTTGATTGGGTAATAATTATTTAAATTGTCTACGCCAATAATTAAAAATTTTGTTTTTTTAAGTAATTTTTTCGTAAGGTGAAAACCAATAAAACCAGCACAACCAGTAATCAAGATAACTTTTTTTTTCATTTTATATTATCAAAGACAACAACTTGTCTAAAATTATTATGTGAAGTATCAACACAAATTTTATTCATAGTATCCGAATATTTTGGATGTAAATCACATTTAGTTCCATCTTTCAAATTAAAACTGCTATAAAAACTACATAAATGCTTACATTTGTAATTATTGCTCAAGTCAATTGTGTATAAATTTCTTTCAGATAAATAATTTGGATAAGTATCAATAACAATTTTTTCTCCATTAATTGAATTTGGATGACCATCTAATTTCAAAAATTCATTATTAAATTTATTCAAAATTTCATTAGTTTGAAAATCAAAAATAAAAAATCCAAGTTGGTTTTTATACTTACCATAAAAAAATATTTTTTCATTATCTATCCACACATGATGTGAAATTAAATTAATATCATTAATAATTTTATAATTCATAAAATTTTTAAAATATATTAATTTTGATATTCGAGGACTTGTACTAACCAAATAAACTAGGAAAGAGCTACCATTTTTGTTCCAAGATAAATGATTAAAATAATAATTTTCATTTTTTATATCTAAATTTAAATTTTTTAATAATCTATTAAGGGTAATTTCGAAAATTATTTGATCATTTTTTAAATCATATGCAGCCAAAAAAATATTTTTTTCATAATTAACAATATCAAAATTATACCCATAGCCAGGACGTTGTTTGTAAAGGGATTTAAAATTTAAAAATAAATTAATATTATTATTTTTATTTAATGAAAATATTGGGTATCTTATTTTTTTTTTAATTTGCCCATTAATATTTAAAATTATGCTTTTTAAACAATTTTCTTCAACATAATTAAGAATAATTTCATTATTATCACCATACCATTGTAATCTTGATCCTAATTGCCATGACCAAGCAGCAGTTTTAAAAATTACAGATTGTTTTTTATTTTTTAAGTCATAAACACAAATATCAATTATTTTTTCATTTTTTCTTAGTTGATGAAATAATAGATAATTTTCACATTTTGAAATTGGATTTAAATCATAATATCCAGAAAAACTTTGAAAATGTTTTTCTCCAATTATTTCGTAATTAATTTCTGAATTTAGATTTAGTCTTTTTCTGAAAAAAATTAACCTTTTTAAAAAAATGTAAAAATTATAAATGAATAATAGATTTTTATTATATAAAAATTTATAGATTTTTGATTTTAAATTCATTATTTTTTACAAATTATTTTTTATTAGTTAAATAAAAAAAATTTTTACAAATTTTTTCAGCCAAAATTTTTTTTTTTATACTTGGAAAATGTTCCATGAAATTATCTATGTCTTTTAGGCTTATATTTCCGATTTTATGATTTATATAAGAATTGTGTTTAAAATTTAAATTATTTTTAATTCTATTGAAGAAATTTTTAATAATATAACTCCTTATTTTAAAATCAGATTTTGTTTTTGGAAATTTTTTTTTTATTTGAATTGAATTTTCTACAATTTTACTTATTGAGTCTGTTTTCCCAAGAGCATTATAAGCAAAATATTTTACTCTTTTAAAATTATTTTTTTTACTAGAATTTATTTCTTTAAAAATTTCATCTTCGTTTTTTGCAACATTAGTGATTTCAAAAAAATCATTAATTTCTATTTTTGAATTATAATATGGTTTAATACTAATCACTTTTTTATTTGCAGTTAATCCCTCAATAGTGGTAGTGCAATAATGATTTAACATTTTGTTAGATACTAGTATCCATGGATGAACAGAAAAACTATTATCACAAAAAACATTTTTAAATTTTTTGGCTAAATCATTATAGATCTTGGGGTTTTCTGATGGATGAACTCTAATTACAATATTCAAGTTTTTTAATTTTTTCGCATAATTACAAATAAAATCTATCATTAATTTTTGACTTTTCTTCTGACAATCAAGATCTTGTAATAGTAATTTTCTATCTGTTTTATTTTTTAAATATTTTTGTTTTTTTAAAGTGTTAATATAATTTTCATCATTATAATGATTTATATAAGAAAAGGTTGTACAAAATAAAATAAAATTTTTGTATTTTTTTTTTATTGTGTCGATTTCCTCTTTATAAACTTTCTTATATTTATCTTTTAGAAGATCTAGTCTAGGATTTCCCGTTAAAAGAATTTTTTTTTTTTTTGTATAATTCGACATTCTATTAAAACCTGATTTTCCTGTAACAAAAATTTTATCACATAAATCATAAATTAATTTTGAAGTTTTGGTTCTTAAAAAAAAATCATCTTTATATGTAATTAAACTTTCTTCATCTAAAAGAAATATGGAATTTGATTTTTTTTTTAAATTAGAAATGAATTTTTCTTGATTTTTATAAGCAGAAAGTGAAAAATAAATTCCACATCCATACCTTAATGCAAAATAATTCACATGTCCTTTATAACCAAAAAAAATATTAAAATTGTCCTTTTCCAATAATTTTAAACTTAATAATAGCCTTGAATTAAAATCTCTATTTTTTAATTCAATTGGCATATAAATGTTTATTTTATCACTAACCATTTAATGAATATATTATTTAATTTTTTTAAAGCTATCAGATTTATTCAAGGATTTTGAAAAATTATCAACCAAAGAATAAGCATATGAAAAATGTTTATTTTAATATCTTTAATCATCTAATGAATATTTTACTTTTTTGCCTAAACGCCAATCATTATTTGGAACTCCGTGCTGAAAAATTTTTCTAACTCCATTAGATAATGATACTTTTGGTTGAAAATTAATTAATTTTTTTGCTAATAATGTTGAGCAATATCTTTTGTTAATTTCTCTATCTTTTTTTCTATCAGCTTTATTAAATTCTTTTAGAAATTTTGGTTTAATATTCTTTGTTGTGCATATCTTAATTATTAAATTAGCTAGATTTTTAAGATTAATAATTTCGTCGCTGTTACCTATATTTATAATTTTGTTTTTAGTTCTATTTGATAGTAAAGATTTAACTGTTGCGTCTGCTGTATCCTCAACATAACAAAATGATCTTAGTTGATTTCCTGTTCCGTTTATAATCGGTCTCTTACCTCTCATTACTTTTCTTATAAATGAAGGTATTACAAATTGTGCAACTTGTCCGGGTCCATAAGTATTAAAATATCTTAAAATAGTAAAATTTAGATGTTTATATCGTTCACAATATGATTTGATATATTCTTCACCTGCTAATTTACTTATAGCATATATGGTTTTTCCCTGTGTTTGAAATTTTTCTGTTATAGGATTTTTTTCTGGTTCACCATAAACTTCTGATGATGACGCAAATATTATTTTTTTGATTTTTTTGTTATTTGAAATTAATTTTAATAAACTTCTAGTACCGTCAATATTAACATTTAAACATTTAATTTTATTTTTTTCTGTTCTCTTAACACCCAAATAAGCTGCTAAATGAATTACAGCATCACATTTATCAACTGCCTTTTTTAATTTATTTTCATCATTAATAGATCCTTTGTGCAAGATACAGTTTTGTAAATCTGCACGATTTCTTTCTATTTGCTCTTCAAGATCATAAATGATTGGTACCATCTTTTTATTTATTAATGAACGCGCTACTTGAATGCCTATACATCCCGCGCCACCTGTTACAAGAACCTTTTTAATTTTTTTTTTCAATATGTGATTGTTTTTTGTTGAATATTTTTTAAGTTTATTTTTTTTAAAATTTTTACAATTTTTTTTGCTGAATTGCCATCTCCATATGGATTTTTTATTTTTCTGAGGCTTTTAATAAATACTTTGTCATATAATGCTTTATTTACCGCCTTTATTATCTTTGCTGTATCATTGGGAACATCGATAACATTTTTTGCTTTTAATCTATTGTTTTGTCTAGTTCCAATGTTAACAGCAGGTAATTTAAAACTTGGAGCTTCTCTAATAGCAGAGGACGAATTTCCTACCAACACATCAGAGTGTCTCAAAAATGATAAAAAATCTCTATTTTTTAAATTCGCAAAAGTTTTATAATTTCTCTGTTTTTCTAATGCAGAAATAATCCTTTTATTTCCTGCATCGAAATTAGAGAGAACACATAGAACCTGAGAATTTTTAAAATTTTTTAAAGCTTTTATAGATTTTGATATTTGTTTATTTACCTCATGATATTCAGTTGTAACAGGATGTTGAATAAATAGAATTGTTTTTTTTTCTAAATTAAGATTGTATTTGGAGAATAAATTTTTTTTTGAAAGTAAATCTACAGACTTTATTTCATCAATAAATGGACAACCTACATTAAATACAAAATTTTTATTTTCTCCTAACCTGATTATCCTTTTTTTTGCATCATTGTTGGCTGCAAAATGAATATGTGATAATTTTGTGACCGCATGTCTAATTGTTTCATCATATGTTCCTGTTACTTCGCCACCCTGTATATGAGCAATAGGAAAATTCATCGTAGATGATGCTACTGCACATGCCAATGTTTCAAATCTATCTACAGTTAAAAGTACTAAATCCGGTTTTAATTTTTTTAAGGTATTAGAAAATTCTTTTATAAGTTTTGAAATTGCTAAAGATGTATCAAAATGGGTATTAAAATTTTCATTTAAAATTTTAATTTTTTTATAAATTTTAAACTTGTCCTCCAATATCTCATTAATTGTAAATCCAAATTTTTTGGACAAATGAGAACCTGTCACAACAAGTTTTAAATTGAAATTGTTAGATGCGATTTCTCTCAAAACTGATTTTATTCTTGGATAATCAGCCCTAGTACCTGTCATGCATAAAATCTTTTTCATTGAATATCTTTTTTTTTAATTAATGTATTTTTTTTTATAAAATTCTTGGCTTTTTTGCCTATAATTTTTTGGTAGTCTTTTGCTAAAAAATCACCAGTTCCAGGTCTTTTTGGAAAACAATTCTCTGTACTTATTTTTTCCCCTTTTTTAATATCTTCTGTTGATACAAGTGAAGCAAATGCAAAATTTATTGTTGATTTCTCTTCTTTAACTGCACGCTTCATCAATCCTTGTGATTTAAAAATTTCTTTCGAACCTTGAATTAAAATTTTTAGCTCCTTTTCATCCATCGAGGCGGAAATATCTGGACCTAATCTTTTTTTTGTATCTGTAAAATGTTTTTCAATAATACAAGCTCCAAGTGCAACAGCACCTAAGCATGGATAAATCGTCTCTGAATGATCGGATAGACCAACTACTGCGTCTGGAAATTCTTTTTTTAATACATTTATTGCACCAAGTCTGATGAGATTTGTAGGAGTTGGATATATGTTCGTACAATGCAAAAGTGCATATGGCACCTTATATTTTCTCAAAATTTTAACTGATGGCCTTATTGATGAAATTGAATTCATGCCAGTGCTTAAAATTATAGGTTTTTTATGTTTAGCGATATATTCAACTAATGGATAATTGTTACATTCTCCAGAACCAATTTTAAATGCTGGCACTCTAAATTTTACTAATCTGTCAACTGCTTTCCTTGAAAATGGAGTGCTAATAAAAATTAAACCTTTTTTTTTGGTATAATTCATTAATTCAAATTCGTCTTCCTCAGATAAGGCACATCTTTTTATGAGATCATATATATTTTCTTTTGTATGTGATGGAACAATTTTTTTTGCTTCCTCTGACATTTCATCCTCAGGAATATGTGTTTGATGTTTAACTATTTCTGCTCCTGCTTTCCAAGCTCTATCAACAAGATATTTTGCTTTATTCAATGATCCATTGTGATTAATTCCTAGCTCTGCAATTATAAGGGGTTTAAAATTTTTACCAATTTTTCTTGATTTAATTTTCATTACAGTAAAATCTCAATCATTAAATTTTATCTTTATAATTTTTTTTGAATAAGTGGCTTATAATTTCGTAATCAGTTAAATTATCAATATCAAATCCTTGATTTTCATTTAATTCATATCCAAGAATTTTACCGTTGTATAATTGCATACTTTTTTTTAAGAAGTTCGTTTTTACTAAATACATTGATGCAATTTGATCAAAAACCAAAGGAGATTTTTGTCTTGAAGTAGGCCATTTTTTTATTTTTTTACTTAATACTAAGTATTTTTTTTTATCTTTTTCTAACATGTTAAAATATGGATTTTTTCTAGATCTCGATACCGTTATTATGGCATCAAACTTTTTTTTACTTTTTTGCATTAATAAAATTTTATCAATATCTTTGATCTCTCTCAATGGACTTGTGCAATCAATATCTAAATAAAAGTTATATTTTTTTTTATTAAATGACTCTAATTTTTTTAATGTATCCTTCCAGACCAAAAATTTAGAAGCATCTCTCGTTGAAAATTTTTTACTTCTTAAAAATGGGACTTTTGCCCCGTAAGATTTTGAAATTTCTGCTATTTTAAGAGAGTCTGTTGATACATACACTTCGTCTATATATTTTGATTTTTTTGCTTGTAGTATTGACCATGCTATTAAAGGTTTTCCACAAAAATTAATTATATTTTTATTTTTTATTCCCGTACTTCCTCCTCTAGCAGAGATTACACACAAAACTTTTTTAGAAAGATTTAACATAAAGTTTAAAGACTAAATAACTGTCCAGCCCCCATCTATGATCAAATTTGATCCTGTCATATAAGATGATGCGTCTAAACATAAAAATTGTATTGCACCGTTAAATTCAGACCTTCGAGACATTCTATTTAATAATGTTTTACTAGAATATTTCTTTATAAAATTTAACTTTTGTCTATTTTCTATTCCTGATGGAGTTAATAAATTAAATCTAATGTTCGAATTTTTAAAATATGATGCCAAATACTTATTTAAACCAATAATTCCAAATTTTGATACAACATAATCTGCTGGTTTATAAAATTTTTGTCTATTATTTTCTTTGTAAATTGACTGATCAGGTGCAACAAGTCCATAATTTGATCCTATATTAATTAAATGTCCTTTTTTTTTTTTTAAAAAATATTTTGTTGCTACTTGTGAAATTATATATGCCCCTGTTAAATTTACGTCTAAGGATTTTTTCCAATATTTTATAGGATAATTATGAATTGATGAAAATTGAACTCTATTAATTTTTTTATCATAATGTGCATTTACTGCCGATGCATTTATTATAACATCGATCTTTTTAAATTCCTTTAATGTAAAATTCAAACACCTTTCAACTGAATTTTTATTTAAAACATTTACTTTCGAAAAAATTAGATTTTTTTTAAAGTTACCAATATAGTCTTTAAAATTTTTTTTATAATCTGTTTGACTTAAATCTGCAATACAGACCTTGGAATTTTCAGAAAGCAAATGTTTTCCAAATTCAGATCCGAGTATGCCACATCCCCCAAAGATTAATATTACTTTATTACTTACATCTAAAACATTTTTTTTTTGCATATAATTAAGAGATCTGTAATACGTTTAAAAATTTCTTTACTTTTTATTATGATAAATATAGCTAATTTATATTAAATACAATGAGAAAAAAAATTATTTGCACTATTGGACCTTCAAGTTTCAAAAAAACTATACTTAAAAAGTTTAAGATGATGGGTGTAAATATTTTTAGAATAAACCTGTCTCATACAAATTTAAAGGTTCTTGAAAAAAGAATTAAATTTATAAAAGATGTAGTTGGAATTAATAAAATTTGTATTGATACCGAAGGAGCTCAAATAAGAACCAAAAAATTAAAAAAACCGAAATTTTTAAAAAAAAATTCTTATGTCTCCTTGGGTTTTAATAAAAACTCAAACTTCAATCTTTACCCAAAATTTAATTTAAAAAAAATTAATAAAAATACCAAGATCTACATTGGCTTTGATAATTTAATTCTAAATGTTTTAAGAGTAAAAAGTGATATTATCTATTGCAAAGTAAAAAATCCTGGCATCATTGACTCAAATAAAGGTGTGCATATAAATAAAAATATTAATTTAAAACCACTAACAAACAAAGATGTTGAAGCAATAAGAATTTCAAAAAAATTAGGTGTCAAAAAGTTTGCTTTATCATTTACAAATACCAGCAGAGATTTGGAAATAATAAGAAAACTTATTAACAAAAAAGATTTTTTAATATCAAAAATTGAGACTAAAAAATCTTTGATAAATTTAGATAATATAATTAAAAAGTCTAATGCTATTTTAATAGATAGGGGCGATCTATCAAGGTATGTGCCAATACACAATATACCAATTGAACAATTAAAAATTTTAAAACGTAGTAAAAAATTAAAGAAAGATACTTATGTTGCTACTAATCTATTAGAGTCAATGATTCAAAATGAGTCACCAACCAGGGCTGAGGCAAATGATATTTTTTTAAGTTTATACCATGGTGCAAATGGATTAGTTCTAGCTGCAGAGACAGCTATTGGAAAAAATCCAATAAAGTGTGTACAGTTTGTAAAAAAATGTATTTCAGTTTCAAAAAAATTCATCAATTAAAATTATTAATATTTTTTCCAATCTAATGTTCTAAGGAATAATTAACAAATTGTTGAATATTTTTAGAAATAGCAGATGAGGCATTTCCTTTATTTGGTCCAATTTCATTTTTAAAAATTTTTTTTCTATTTTGAGAAAATTTTTTGGGTTTTTTTAAAGCTTCCATAATTGAAATACTTAATTCTTCCTCATTTTTACAATTTTTAACACCACCAGTTTTTATCAATCTTTGATTGTGGTCCTGATTTAAATCGATAATTACATTATATCTGGATTTAAATTTTTTTTCAAAATTCGATTTTGATTTTTGAAAACAAACATTGATCAAAGGTTTGTCAAAAATAGACCCTTCTATATTAAAAGTTGAGAAGATATTAACTATTACATTAGAATATTTTAAAATTAAATATAAGTCATTATTTTCTGAACTAGAAAAATGAAAGTTTGTTTTATCGTTAGTTATTTTTGGATAATTAATTTTAAGAATATTTTTATATTTACGCTCCAAATATTTATAGTTTTTAAAAAGAGTTTTGTATTTTTTAGAATTATCTTTTAAATAATGTAAAGGGTGAATCCTTGTAAGCAGTTCTGTATTTTTTAATTTGTTATTGATTATTAATTTACATATAGTTTCAATTATTTCAGCATTTGAAGTATAAGTATTAGGACCTCGTGTAGCAAAGAAAATTATATTCTTTTTTTTTAATTGAAATTTTTTTAAAAAATATTTCTTACTTTTTTTTTGTTTTTTGAAATAATGATCAAACTGTGCTGTTCCTAAAACAAAAATTTTTTCATCTTTAATATCAGATAGTTTAATTAATTCATTTTTCATAGTTTCTGTCCAAGCAATCACTCTTGATGGAGAGCAACCAGGATAGCCACGTGTAGTGGAATTGTCCCAGCTCAATATTATTGATAAAGACTTAACACTATTTTTTTTTGCTGACCTCAGTAAAAAATCATCATTTGAAAATGTACCAAGACTATTACAAATAACTAAATCAGGTCTAAATTTTTCATAAAATTTTTCATAATAACTTGGATATAAATTTTCTATAATTTGTAAAAAAATTAATCTCAATATTTTGAAATTATTAAGAGTCTTTAATAATAGCTTTAATACAAATACTAAAATAGTATTTTTAACAGTTTTATTTTTTAATAGATCTTTTTTAAATATTTCAAAATGTAAATTTGGAGTCTTAAATTTACCACCGTGCATGTGGTATCTGATGAGATTCAAAAAAAAATAAATTCTTTTATTCTTAAATTTGTTGTCAATTTTCTCATTTAGTTGATGAAATTCGATATTTTTTTTATTTGAAAAATTTTTTTTAATCTCTTTAGAATTATATGATGTAATTATAATTTTGTAGTTTAAAATCCTTAAACTTTCAATTATTCCAGAATGAACTAAATATCGAATATTAAATCCATTAAAAAGATTAAAAACTATTGTTTTCATTTTAGACAAATTGATTTATTAAATAGTAAAATTAGCACTATAAAGTTATGAGTGATATGGTCAATGTCAATTAAAAATAAAAATAAAACAATTTGGGCCTTAGTGCCAATTAAGGCTACTTCTAAAAGTATTAAGAAAAAAAATTTTATTAAAATACAAAATAAAGAATTATTTAGATACACTTTTGATACATTAAAAAAAGCGAATTATATAAGCAAAGTATTTGTAACTACAGATTCAAATTATATTTCCGAAATTGCAAGAAATGAGTATGGTTTTGAATGTCCTTATTTGAGGCCAAAAAAAATTAGTAAAGATAAATCGAATGATAAGGAATATGTTTTTCATTTTTTAGATTATCTTAATAAGATTAAATCTTTTTTACCAAATATAATAATTCAGCTGAGACCTACGACACCTTTTAGAAATCACACTATAATTAAAGCAGCTATTAAAAAACTTGAGTCTAATAAAATTTGTACCTCTCTTAGATCTGTAGAAAATTTTAGCCACCCTATTGAAAAAGTTTTTAAAATAAAAAATAATTTCTACGTAAATTATAAAGGCAATCAAATATCTAATGAAAACTTTAATAGACCAAGACAAGATTTTAAAAAAGTTTATAAACCTAATGGCTATGTAGACATTTTAAAAATTAGCCATTTAATAAAAAAAAAAGATATTTATGGAAATAAAATACTCAGTTTTATTACTCCAAAAACTATAGAAATAGATGATATAGATGATTTTAAAATGGTTCAAAATTTAGATAAAAAATTTTTTAGAAAATTTAAATGAATATATTATTTATTGGTTTAGGATCGATTGGACAACGACATCTTCGAAACATCAAAAGTATTTATCCAAATTTTAAATTTTTTGCATATAGAGTAAAAAATAGAAATTTCGAAATTAAGGATAATAAAAAATATCTAAAAAAAAACTTTATTAAGAATTTTAATATTACAATTATAAAAAAACTTAATAAAGAAAGTTTAGAAAAAATTGATGTTGGTTTTATTTGTAATCCAACTTCAGAACATATCAAATTTTCAACTATTCTTGCAAAACACAAAATACATTTATTTATAGAGAAGCCAGTCTCAAATAATTTAAAGGGCTTAAAAAAATTAGATCAGATTATTAAAAAAAATAAAATATTCTGTTTAGTTGGATACAATTTAAGGTTTCATATTATCTATAGAAAAATAAAAGAGATGATTAACAAGAATTTTTTTGGCAAAATATATTTTGCTGAATTTTACAATGGTGAATATCTTCCTGACTATCACTCATATGAAAATTATAAAAAAACGTATATGGCTCAAAAAAAGTTGGGCGGAGGTGTGTTGCTGACTCAAATACATGAGTTAGATATGATAATAGATTTTTTTGGTATTCCTAAGAAAATTTCGTCAATATTGACAAAGATTAGTGATTTAAAAATTGACGTAGAGGATTTAGTTAAATCTATAATGGTAAGCAAAAAAAATACAGTTATTCATTTGCATTTAGATTATATTAAAAGACCGCCCGAAAGATATGTAAAAATTTATGGAAGTGAAAATTCAATTTTTTGGAATTATTATAAAAATTCATTAGAATATTTTAATAAAAAAGGAATCTTAAATAAAAAATTAAAGATCAAATTTGATAGAAATAAAATGTTTAAAGAAGAATTAAAATATTTTTTTAAAAATTTAAATCAAAAAAATAGATTTAATAAACTGGATTTGAATAATGCTAAAAAAAGCCTCTACCTAGCTTTAAGAATAAAAAAAAATGAAAAAAAAAAAAATACTAGTCTTTTTATATAGGGATTTTTTATTAAGGTATACTATTGATACTGGCACTATAAATTATCTTACAAAAAAATTTGATGTAAATCTTATTATCGATCGAAGATTAGCAAAAAAATTCAAAAAAATCTTAAGTAAAAAAGTTAAAATTAATTTATACGATTTTAAATCAGCGGAAAATATCAGAAAAAAACAAAAAATATTAAATATTTTTAACATAATTAGAAAATTATCTTCTGTGAATAATGGAAAATATATAAATTCAACAACGAGGGTAAGGCAAATTCAGTATAAAGATCAATTAAGAAATCAAAAAATAAAGTACTATTTTTGTTTACTTGTATCAATGATTTTAAACAAAAGTTCCTATGGTCGAAAAATATTCAATTACTTAAATCAGACTCTGTTAGATACAAGTTTTTTTACAAAGATAATAAAAAAATTGAAACCAAATTTAGTATTAATAGGATCGGCTTCAATTGATCATGATGCTTTAATAGCTTTAGCTGCAAAAAAAAATAACATACCAATAGCCTCAATAATATATAGTTGGGATAATCCAACTACCAAAGGTTTTTCAATTTTAAAACCTGATTATGCTTTCTCATGGAACAAAAGTATGACTGAAGATTTAGTAAATTTTTTTGAAATTAATAAAAAAAACATATTTGAAATAGGCATTTTGCATTGGAATTTTTATAGATATATACAATCAAAAAAATTTAAAATTCCAAAAAATAAGTTAGCTGTTAGTTTTTTTTCAAGTTCAGAAAAAGTATTTGATAATGCATTTCAAAATATAAGGGACATACTTGAATTAAACAAAGATAAAAAACTAATAAAAAAAATATTTTTAATAGTAAGATTACATCCAAATTTTTATTTTAAAAAAAGTAAAAAATATTTGTTTGAGCAAAAAAAAATACTCAATCAATTTAAAGGGGAAGTTTCTTTTATTAATCCAAAAATAGAAAAATTAGATAATTCAAGATTGCTTAAATTTGATCTTATGAAAGACTTAAAAGAAATAAAAAGTATATTAGTAAATTCCAAAATAGTTATAGGCCAATATTCTACAATACAGCTTGAGGCTTGCATTTTTAATAAACCAATTATTAATTACTCAACTGGAAACTTTGCTAACACAAATTATTCAAAAAAAAGTATTGTGAAATGTTTTACCATATAAAGAAATATGAAAAATTTAATTTCTATAAAAACTTAGAAAGACCAAAGGATCTTTTAAGAGAAATAAACAAGATTGTTAAAGTTGGAAACTACAGGAAAAAAAATCAGAAAAAAATAATGAATAAAGCTATTTCTGGCTTAAATTTAAATTCAAAAAAGATTTTTCTAGATAAAATTAATTATATTTGTTCTTAAAAAATAATTTTTTTCAATTTTTTTTTAGTTGGTTTTTCTATATCAAGTATACCTTTTGATTTATAATTTAAAGAATAGTAAACTTCATGCAAATTTCTATTTAATCTTCTTAAACCATCAGGCTCTAAACTTGCAGCATGATCAGTACCTTTCCAAGTTCTATCCAATGTAAAATGTCTTTCGATAAAATTAGCACCTAATGTATAAGCTGCAATATCGTGAGCTATTCCACGGTGGTGACCCGAAAAACCAATATCGAAAATATCTTTAGAGTAATTTTTAACTAATCTTTCTACCTCTAACAAACAAACATCTTTTGACGGAACAGGATAAGCTGACGTGCAAGCATATAATACAAGGGATTTATTTCTTTTTTTTTTAATAAAAAAATTAACTATTTTTTCTTCTTCTTTTATAGATGTCATCCCTAATGAAATATGAATTTGACCAAAAAAATTTTCAGAAATATATTTTAATATAGGAAAATTAAGATTGGTCGCAGAACCAATTTTTATAAATTTTGGTTTTATTTTCGTAATTTCTTTAGCTGATTTTAAATCCCATACTGATGAAGAATATATCATTTTATTTTTATCACAAAATTTTTTCAATTGTAAATGTTGTTTAAAATTAAACTCTAAAGCTTTTCTATGTTTTCCATAAGTCGCCCCAAAAGAGTTCTCGGGATTTGGGTGTTTTGCGTCAAACTCTTTTTTAGTTAATAAACTCTTAGCGTCTCTTTTTTGAAATTTAACAAATTTTACATTACAAAAATCTTTAATTTTTTTTATCATTTCTTTTGCAATTGAAAAATCTCCCTTATGATTACATCCAATTTCTGCTATTAGGGTTGGTTTTTTTTTCATAATCCTTATTTATATAAAATTAATATCACAATTAAATAAATTAATAATTTAATTTATTAAATATACTAATAAAGTATAAATATTATAAATAAAATAAATCAAATAGAAAAACTTTGGAAGCTCTCGAGAAAGATAATCTTGGATTAAGCACTGTCCTAATAAATTTATATAAAAAAGTAAAGTTATCCGATATTGAGAAATTTAATTATATTATAGTAGGAAGTAGTTTTGCAGCTCATCCAATAATACAAACACTATCAGAGAACAAAAAAAATAACATTCTTGTAATTGAGGGTGGAGATACTAATGAAAATGATTTTTCAGAGGAGTTAACATTAAATAAAGAAATAGGAAATTGGAAAGATTATGAACAATATTGGGCTGCGCATTGGATAAGAGCATACGGAGGAACATCAAGAAGATGGTCAGGCATGTGTGCTCCATTAGAAAAAAAGGACTTTGAAGGAAATGAGAATGTTCCACAATGGCCAATAAACAAAAAAGATTTAGACTTTTTTTACAAAAAAGCTTCAAGATTTCTTTTCAGAAAACAGAATATTTGTGAAAATCAGGGGACAGTAAATGCTGATATTGATTACAAGCCATATTCACTTCCAGAGCAATTAAAAACCTTTTATGATTTAAATGAGGATTTTTTAAAAAATAACAATGTTTCAATCATGCTGAATACACATGTTATCAAACTAAAATCGAAAGATAAAAAAAATATAGATCAAATTATTATTAATCAAAATAATAAATTTATAAAATTAAAAATAAAAAAACAAAAAATAATTCTTTGCTGTGGTGGACTTGGTAACGCACAAATTCTATTACAAAACCTTCTTGATGAGGATGATATTATGCCATGGAATAAAAGTATCTTAGGAAAAAATTTAATGGAACATCCTCATCATTATGTTGGTCATGGCTTATTAAGTGAAGATTTTGTTAATATGAAACCTAGCAATTTTGGTCCATTTACTAATGGATTTAGTTTATCAAGAAATATAAGAACTGAAAAAAAATTACTAAATTGTGTTTTTGAACCTAGAAGGACAAATCAAAAGCTTGATTTAGAAACTCAAAAAATAAAATTATACTACGAAAAAAAATTTAATAAAAAACTTAATTTTTATAAAATTTTTTCGAGATCAGAACAAAGTCCTAATATAAATAGTTATGTAAATATTTTAAAAGAAAAAAATAATATAGGATTAACTAAACTTGAAATAAATTTTAGGATTAGAGAATTTGATAAAAAATCTTTATACGAAAGCACATTAATTTTTGGGGAAAAAATCATGAAAAACAAAATCGGTGTAATTAGAGCAAACGCAAAAGAGAAATTTAATCCTACCTTTGGCGGTGGTCATACGATGGGTACAACCAAAATGGGTTTAAATAATAAAGATTCTATAGTTGATAAAAATTGCAAAGTGCACGGAATTTCTAACTTATATGTCTCAGGTAGTTCAGTTTTTACCTCAGGGGGAGCAGCGAATCCAACTTTGACTATAGTTGCTCTAGCTTATAAATTAGGTTATCACTTAAAAAATAATGTCTAGAAGATTATTTTTATACTTAATAATGAATGTAATTTTATTTGCTAATAAGTCACTTTCTATAGAATCTAAAGAAAAAATAGTTTTATTTAATAGGTGGATAATTGAAGCGAAAGATGCAGATAATCTATCTAAATATTAAATTTGACTAAGTAAATTTTTTATAAGTCTATCTTTTTTTAATCCAAACGCAAAACTATGAATTTTATTTCTAAATATATAATAATTTATAAATAAATAAAAAAAGTTTAAATTATACTTAAGAAATAATATTAGTTTTTTTGAATAAAGATTTGAATTAAAAATATAAAAACTATTCAAATGTAATTTAAAAAATGATGAATTTTCATGAAAAAGTTTTTCATTATGCCTAAAATCTAATGATCTAAACAATAATTTTTCAAATTTTTTAAACCTATCTTTGGTCTTTAAATTGTCTCGAACCTTAAAATTATCTCTACCAGAAGTTAAATTAGATCTTTTTTTTAAACCAAAGATTGTTGGTTTCAAATTTATCTTTTTAATTTTTAAATTCAAAAAATTAAAAATTTTTTTAAGCTCTGTTTGTGTATTAGATTGTAATTTAATTAAATCAATATTTATTTTATTTTTTATTTTTTTTTCTATCAGCATTGATAATTTTAACCTATAGAAAATATAGATAAAATTTTTTTTTCCGAAATTACTATAAAAAAATTGATGAAATTTTTTTTTTTTCAAATTTTCCAATTTATTATAAAAAGATATATATGAATCTAAACCATTTCTTTTCATTACAAGATTTACAATTCTTTTATTGTTAAGATCTGAAAATTTTAATACTCCTGAGGGTTGAAAAAAACAATAAAATTTAAAGTTTTTTTTTTTTCTAAAACATTCAATAAAAATTTTACAGATGCTTTCACTAAATAAAAAAAAATTTTTTTTATTTATTTTTGAATTTTCAAGTTTATTGAAAAATTTTTTTTTGTTTATTTTTTTGAAGATTTCAACTAGTGGATCATTGATAATTTTTACTTTTAATTTTTCTTTTAATTCTTTCTCAGAAATTAAACCATTTTTAAAATCATTAAATAAAAAAAAAGTAGCTTCTTCAACAGGATAAACGAAAATATCAGGATGCCCGTCTAGGAGTGATCCTAATAATTTTTTTCCACATCTAAATGCACCTGAAATGATTATAACTTTATTCACAATAAAAAATTAAATATCAATTTTAAAAAACTTAATTTCCATAGTATATAAATCACTTATTATGAAAAAAAAATATAAATCTAATATTAGTGTCCATCGCTATTTATATAACTTTTTTGTTACTAAATTCGGAATATTTTCAAGTGAAAAAATATTAGATAATTTTTTATTAAATTTATTTGGTGTTCAAATTTTAAGAATAATTATTTCCAAATATTTTTTAAAATTTAGAAGACTCTTCATATCATCTTATAATAAAAATGATAATGATTTAAATTTTTACAAAAAAAATGGATATTTACAAATTAAAAATTTTTTAAGCAAAGAAGATTTTATTTATATTAAAAAAGATTTTGACCAAAAAAGTGAAAATTTTAAAAGTATAAATGATGATAAAGAACAGATTAACATAGTAAATAAATATAAATTTGAAATAGATAAATTATCAAAAATTATAAAAAAAATTTCTCATGATAAACGTATTAAAGATTTAGTTGAATATTCTGAAGGTAAAAAGCTTCATTACAGTTTTTCAAACAAGAAAAAAATTTTTATATGGTATGAACATATATCCTCTAATAATGAACATATGCAGCATAAAAAAAAGGACCTACAGACATTTCTTCATCGAGACACATTTCATCAAACAACAAAAATAATTTTTTATTTAAATGATGTAGACATTGAAAGTGGGCCATTTATGTACTCCCCTGGTAGTCATAAATTAGGTATCAAAAAAATTATATCTGAATACTGGAATAGTGTTTTAAATAAAGATAAATGTATTAGATATAAAAATAATATTTTTTACGAATTTTTTAAATCAAGAGAAATACCTTTAATTGGACAAGCTAATTCTCTAATAATAACTAACACAAATGGATTTCATAGAAGAAGTGTATTTAAAAAAAATTCTGGAAGAAAAACTCTAAGATTTTCATTTAGGTTTAATCCATTTTCATTAAATGTATAATCTATAAACTTATAATTTTTATTTTTTCATCGAAGTGATCTTTTTGATGTGAAATGAATATCGTAATTTTATCATTTAAAAAATTACAAATATTTTTAACAATCATCTTAGCTGTATTCTGATCTAAGTTACTGGTTGCTTCATCAAAAATAAAAATTTGATCTCCATTATATAATGCCCTGCAAATTGCTATCTTTTGTTTCTGACCACCAGATAAGTCAACACCTCCCTCGCCAATTAAAGAGTCAATTTTATTTGGTAATTCATTTATAAATATTTTTGATTCTGTTATTTCTAAAATTTTTTCTAATTTGTTCTTATCGTATAATTTATTATCAATAGATAAGATTATGTTTTGTAAAATTGAAGTATTTAAAATTAAATTTTCTTGAGACACTAAGCCTATTCTGCCATATTTGTTTATTATATTTTTTGTATTTAAGTTTGTGTCGTTATTATAAAAAACATTTCCTTTAAAATTAGTTAATAAACCTAAAATTAATCTTATTAAAGAAGTTTTACCAGATCCTACATTTCCAGATATTAGTATAGGATCCTTGTGATCAATTTTGATATTTAGATTTTTAAATACGTTTAAGCTATCATAACTTAACGAAATATTTTTTAATTCAATAGTGTTAAGTTTCTTTGAGGACTTATCTTTGACAATTTCAGGATTAATTAAATTTAATTTTTGAGTCTTTATTTCTTTTAGCTGATCATAGATCAAATTTAAACTAGAAATCTTAGTAGTGAAATTTTGATAATTAATATTTAAAAGATTTATTTTAGAAATAAACCTTGATAATAATAAAAAAATAGTACCAATTTTTGCTGTGAATTCAATAGTATCAACACCTTTATTTATGGAATATAAAATATAAATTACTAACAATATACTTATAATTATTTCAATAAGATTTGAGATAATTACTTTAGATAACTTTATAAAATTAAAAGTTTTTCGAAATTTATTAAAATTATATTTAAATGTGTTAATAAATAAATCAAAGTTTTGAGAAACTTTAATTTGGTCCTTAAATTTGTAAAATTCTATTACATTTCCTATCGAAATTTGATTAAGTTCTATTCTTTTTTTTCCTAAATTAAACAAAAAATTTTTACTAAATAAAAAAATCAAAAAAGTAAAAAAAACTGAAATTAGTAAAAAGATAACTGTTAAATTTTTATCTATTAAAAATAATGAGATAAAAATTATAAGAATAAATAAGGTATTGATTATCATTTCATAAAATGAAATTACAAGTTCCCAAAAATTTTTTATCTCATTCCACACATCATTTAATACATCGGATGTTTTTTTTTGAACATTAAAGTTTTCTTTAATGCTTAATAATAATAAGTTTCCTGATAAATTTACTCTAAATCGTCTTTGTAAATCTAATAAAAATTTTTCAATAAATATTTTAAATATATTTGTAAATAAAAATGATAATCCTAAGATAATTACCAGTAATTCTAAATTCATTTTTGTAAAAAAAATAAAAAATTTGTTTAAAAGTGGATTATTAAAAATATTTTCATTTCTAAAGTTAGTAATCGAAAGAAATATTGGCAGAAAAAGCGAGATGCTAAAAAGCTCTAATAAATTTTTTAAGAACCCAAATAATATAAATATAAAAAATTGTATCTTCTGTTTTAGTGTTAAACAATCTTGAATTTTCTTATACAATCCACTATTCATTTATTTCAATTTTGCTAAAGATAAAGTTTATATCTTTTTGTTCATAATCTTTAAAAAAAATTTTACTTAAAGTTTTTAATCCAACTTTTATTGCATTCGCATTACTAATTTGTCCAAAATCACTCCATGTTATTGGAAAATAATTTATATTGAATTTTTTTGTCATAATTATTAATAGATCCATATTAAAAGTAAATTGATTATCAAATTTTAAATAATCAATTTTACTCAACATTAAATTTTTATATAAATTCAATCCAGATCCTAAGTCAAAAATTTTTTTCCTTAAAAAAACTGAATAAATTATATTCAAAATAATATTTCCTACAGTTCTTATTAAAGAATATCCGTTTAATTTAGAACCTTTCATAAATCTTGATCCAAGTAATGCATCATAATCTTTTGCCTTTTCGTTATATAATATATTAATCATGTCATTAATTTCTGATGTTTTTGCCTGATTATCACCATGAAGTATTATTGTGTAATCAAAACCACTTTTAATTGAAAAATTAAAAATGGTTTTATGGCTTCCACCTAAACCATAATTTAACTTATTCTTAGCTAATATAAATTTTTCCTTATCTTCTTTTTTTAACAAACTTGTTTTTGCAACCTCTAAAGTCTTGTCTAAACTACAATTATCTAATATTAAAATTTTATCAACCTTGTCTAATATTGAGTTATCTATTTCATTAATTAGTAAAGATATTTGATTTTCACAATTATAACATGGAATCCCAATTAATATTTTTTTTTTCATTGCTAAATATTTAACACAACGATAAATAAATAGTAATTTATTTAATTAATGAAAAAAAACCTTTCAATCATTATAGATGTCGATGGAGTAATGACTCCAGGAACATTCACATATTCAAAAAATGGCAAAATTTACAAAAATTTTGGTGCAGATGATCATGATGCATTGAAAATTCTTGAAGACTACGTCAAAGAAATTATTTTTATCACAGGAGATAAAAAAGGTTACAAAATATCACAAAAAAGAATTCAAAAGGACATGGGATATAAGCTTAAGCTTGTAAGTACCATTAGAAGACTTGAGTGGATTAAGTCTAATTTTATAACTAAAAATGTTATTTATATTGGTGATGGTATATTTGATATTCTTGTATTTAAAAAAGTAGGATATTCAATATCGGTATCAAACTCTCTAGATTATACAAAAAAATATTCTAATTTTACTACTAAAAGAAATGGTGGAGATAGAGCGGTTGCAGAAGCAGTAATACATATTTTAAAAAAATTTTTTAAAATTAAAAATTTTGAAAGTTGCTTAAAGAAAAATAAAAAATTTAGTGGATCATGGGTTTATTAAAAAGAAACAGATCAGAACTTTTTATAGGTCCAATGAGTAAAAACTGCGTTGATGCTTGTATAATTTTAAGTAAAAAAAAAAATTTAAAATTAATTTAATTGCTAGTAGAAGACAAATAGATACAAAATTTTTTGGTGGTGGATATGTTAACAATTGGACCACAGAAAAAATCAAAGACTATACTAGGGGTACAAATATAAATTTATGTAGAGATCATGGAGGCCCGTGGCAAGGAAGTCTTGAAATTAAAAAAAAACAAACACTAAAAAAAGCGATGCAAAGATCAAAATTCTCATATCTACAAGATATCAAAAATGACTTTAAGTTTATCCATATAGATACATCTCTTAATCCAAACAAAAAAGTGGCGTTAGAAGAGAAAATAGCAAGATTGAAAGAATTGTACGAGTATTGTCACAAAGTAAGTAAAAAACTTAAGAAAAAAGTTTTTTTTGAGTTAGGTTGGGAGTCTGAAAATGGTGAAATGCATGATGTTAATGAACTCAAAAAATTTATCCAAGAGATAGTTGAATTTTGTAAAAAAAAAAAAATATCAAAACCAAAATTTATAACTTTGAAAACTGGGACTAAAGTTTTTGAGGACAGAAATATTGGTCAATTATATAAAAACTTTAAAAAGAAAAAAATTTTTAAAAAAAAATTAGATCATTTAAGAGAATGTATTATGATATGTCACAAGTATGGTTTTTTAGTAAAAGAACATAATTCAGACTATCTAAGTGACAATTTTTTAAAATTGAGACCTAAACTTAATATTGATGGTGTAAATATTGCTCCTGAATTTGGTACACTTGAAACAAAAACAATTATGAATTTACAAAATAAAGTTAAACTAAAAAATGACCAAAAAGAACTAATAAAATTTTTGGTAAAATCAAAAAAATGGAACAAGTGGACAAATAAAAATTCTGGTATTTCTGAAAAAAAAAAGGCTATTCTTGCAGGGCATTATATGTTTTGTAGTAAAAAATTTATTAAACTTAAAAAAAAATTAGAAGTTAAATTAAAAAAAGATTTTAAAATTGAATTAGATACATATTTACAAGATGTTTTAATAAATAGAATAACAAGAATTGCCAAAAGCCTGAATTTAAATTAATAGTATTCATGTATTATGAAAAAAATTTTAGGTGGTAATTGTATTGAAACAAGATCAAAAATTCATCTAGGCAAAACAACACTTCATAATAATCATTTTAATCTTTTTTTAATAAAACTAAAAAAAAATCAGTCTTACATGATTAATGATAATAATTTGATACTTCTGAACTTAAGTAATAATAGTAATAAATTATATATAAATAATCATAGATTTAATGAAAATAATTATTTAATTTCAATTAATAATAAAATACTCGTTAAATCACTATCCAATGACTCAACTTTATTGGTAGCTGGATCTAAAAAAAAATCAAAAAAGAAATATTTAGAAATAAATAAAATATCTAATGCAAAAAAAGTAACAAAACCTTGGGGAAGTGAGATTTGGTTTTTAAATAAAAATATAAATATAGCCTTTAAAAAAATATGTATTAACAAAGGTTATAAAACTAGCCTTCAGTATCATCGTTTTAAAAAAGAAGTTAATTTTTTGTATAGCGGTAATATGAATTTATTTTATAAAAAAAAGAATTTACCCAATAAATTAATCAAAAATTACAATTTAAATTCTATCAAATTGAAAAAATTTTCTTCCGTTTATGTAAAACCATATGTAGTTCATAGAATTCATGCCCTTAACAAAATTGTTCTTTATGAAGCTTCTACTAATCAATTAAATGATGTTATAAGAATTCAGGACGACACAAGACGCCCAAATGGTTTGATATCTAATGAACATAAAAAAAAATAATATTAACACAGTAGTTATTTTATGTGCTGGTTCAGGAAAAAGAATGGGCAAATATACAGAAAATTTACACAAAGCATTACTTCCTCTTAATTTTAAATCAATACTTTCAAATATCATTGATAGTTTTCCAAATAATTTTAATTTTGTTATACCAGTTGGTTTTCAAAAAAAACAAATCAAATATTTTTGTTCAAATGTACATCCAAATAAAAAAATAAAATTTGTAGATATTAAGAAGTTTTCAGGTAAAGGATCGGGTCCTGGATATTCTTTATTAAGGTGTAAAAAATACTTGAATAAACCATTCTACCTTATTTCATGTGATACCCTTTTTAAAAATATTGATTTAAAAGCTGACTCAAAAAAAAGAGAAAATTGGGTTGGTGTATCAAAAAAGGTTTTAAATTTGAAAACAGAAAATTATTGCTGTTTTAAAATTAAACAAAAAAGGGTATCGAAAATTTATGATAAGAAAAAAAACAAAAAAAATTGTTATCCATTCATTGGTTTTTGTAAAATTTTTGATTATAAAATTTTTTTTAAATTTCTTGCGACAAGATCTTATATTAATAATGAACTTCAAATTTCTAATGGTCTGCAAGGTATAATTAATAATAATGATTTATTTTTTAAAAAATTAGAATGGAAAGATTTTGGAAGTATTGAAAATTATAAAAAGAATTCTTTAAAAGCAAAAAATTACGATTTTTCTAAAACCGATGAATTTTTATATTTATATAAAGACAAAATCGTAGGTAAATATTTTAAAGATAATAATATTTGCAAAAAAAGATATGAAAGAGGAAAGATTTTAAAAAAAGTTACACCAAAGATGTTAAGTATTGGAAATAATATTTATTTTTATAAATGGACAAAAGGAAATACTTTATATGAAAATTGTAATCCAAAAATATTTTTAAGATTATTATCTTTTTTAAATAATAATATTTGGAAAAAACAAAAAGTTGATCATTTCAATACCTCATGTTTAAATTTTTATAAAAATAAAACTTTTAATAGAGTAAAGTTGTTAAAGAAAAAATATAATATTACTGATAGAAATGATATAATTAATGGGGAAAAAACTATTTCAGTAAAAAAATTATTAAATTTAGTTAATTGGAATTTTTTGTCAAAAGGATGGGCTTGCAATTTTCATGGAGATCTTCAATTTGACAATATAATATATTCTAAAAATAAATTTAAATTGATTGATTGGAGAGATAGCTTTGATGGAAGAAATAAAGGTGACATATATTATGATTTTGCGAAACTATTGGGTGGTATTGATTTAAATTATAAGTTTATAAAAAAAGGAGACTTTGAATTTAAAAAAGCGTCAAACAAAATTTTTATAAAATTGAAAAGCTTTAGATATCAATCGAAATATAGAAAAATTCTTGAAAATTTCATTATCAAAAAGGGTTTTGATATTCAAAAAGTACAACTAATTAAATCTCTAATTTATCTAAATATGAGTCCACTCCACAAATTTCCTTTTGATAAATTATTATTTTATTTAGGAAAAAAAGAACTCTCAAAAGCACTGTTATGAAAATAAACAATAGCACCAAAATTATTATTTCTGCTTCAAGCAGTCCTGGGAACTTTGGTTCAACTCTTTATAATAAATTTTTTAAAACTTTAAGACTTAATTATATTTATATTCCAATGAAATTCTTAAAATTGGGTAAATTAAGAAATATGATACAAAATCAAAATATTTATGGATGTAGTATATCAATGCCATTTAAAAATAAATTAGCTAAGATAGTGAAATATAATAGCACCGAGTCAAAATTAACAGGATCTATTAATACTGTCATTAAATCCAATAATAAACTTCTTGGTTATAATACAGATGTATTTGGAATAAAATCTGTCCTCAAAAAAAAAAATTTTAATTCTGTACTTATTTTGGGAAATGGAGGTGTTGTAAAATCAATTTTATTTGTTCTCAAACATTTAAAAAGAAAGACTATTTATATAAAATCGAGAAATATAAATAGATTAAATAGAACCATTAAGGAGCACAGAATAAAAAGATTTAATAATTTCTCAAAACAAATTGATTTAATTATAAATGCAACACCTTTAAAAAAAATAAATGAGATTGAAAAATATATCCCAAAAGAAATAATACTTAAATGCAAACTTTTTTTTGATTTAAATGTTTCTCAAAAAGATACTAATATAATTAAATTTTTAAAAAGAAAAAAAATTAATTCCATAAGTGGTATTGATATGACAAAATATCAATTTCAAAGACAATTTTACCTTTACACAGGAAAATTGATTAAAATAAATTCTATTAATCAAAACATAAAAAAACTTTACAAATTATAAATGATTTCAAGTATCAAAAATAAGTTATTTATCTTAATTTTTATATTAGTTGCCTATCATTTATTTTTTTTTTGGTATACTAACATATATTCAGTCAGACCTTATCATTATACACTTTTTACAGATGTTGAGATCGATTATTTTTTTAATATAAAGTTACTTTATAATAATTTTGATATTATCAGTGTCTATCATCCTGGAAGTTTAATTTATTTAATTGGTAATATAATAATGCAATTTACCTCTGATAATTTAGATAAGATCCAACAATTTTTTTTTATTAATTATTTAGTTATTGTAATTACAAATCTTCTAACTTTAATCTATTTTATATTTTTTTTTAAAAAGGAAAACGTTAATTTTATTTATTTAAATTTATTTATTATTACAATAATAGTTTATCCTTCTTATAATGTTTATCTAGAAAGACTTTCTGCAGATTCTTATATCCCTGCAATTTCACTTATTATCAGTGTTTTTTTTTGGAAACTTATAAATTACGATTTTAACAAAAAAAATTTTTTTTTATTAGGTTTGTTTTGTGGATTGGGTTTATCTATTAAATTATCTCTTTTACCATTAATTGTTTTAATTTATTTTTACTTTTTGTTATTTGGTTTTAACAGAAAAGAAAATATTCCAAAGTTTAAAAATTTTTTAAACTTCATATATTTAAATATTATTACTGGATTATCATTTTTTATTTTTTTTCTTCCAAGCTTTACTTTTCTTAATTTTAAAAAATTGATTTTCTTAATATTTAATACTATTTTTCAAAATTCATCACATAATAGTTTAAATTTTTTAGATATTAAAAATTTGATTTGGAGTAGCAAATCCTTTTCTTTACTGTTATTCATGATAATCATTTTATTTTTATTGAACATCAATAAAATCAGATTTGATAAAAAGTGTTTATACTTACTCTTTTCATCAATCTTACTTTTAATAGTTTATTTTAGCAAAATTAACTTTGAAAGAATAAATTATTTAAACGATTTAATTTATGAATATCAATTTAGACAGGGTATAGCTTTAATACCCTTTTTATTTATTACATTTTTATATATTGAAAAAAAAATTGGTTTAAATAAAAGATATGTTGACAGTAAAATTTTATTAATAATTCTTTATTCATTAATCTTTTTGAATTTTTTTGAATATTCTTTTAATAGAAAGACTCTTCTAAATGATCACGAAACAAAAAGAAATGAATTTCAAAATGAACTTGTTACCATTAATTCAGACAAAATTGCATTATGGATGGAGCATCCAGAAACATATAAGCACCATACATTAGAGTTAGGTGCCGTAAGTTTTTTACATTGGGGTAACTTCAAATTCGCTAAGAAAAAATTTGATGATTATATCGAAAAAAAATTTCCAGATTATCGTTTTCTTAGTTTTGAGTATGATTATAAACTCGAAAAATTTTTTGATTATAAAATTAATGATGAGGATAAAATAAGTGTAATATTATTAAGTAAAAAGCATCTATATTCAAAATTTAAACTAACAATTGGTGATTTTGAAAAATTCTTAGTTAAAAGAAATTTTAATTATAAAATAATAGATAAAAAATTTTATTATTTAGTTTTTATTAACGATCTAGTTGTAAATTAATTTATTTTTAGTAATTTTTTTTAAAATATTTTTTACTGTTAATTTTGATGTATCAAAAATTATTTTTTTGTGTTTTGATTTTTCATATTTCACTCTAGAACTATAACCAATCAAATTTTTTAAATTTCCATCAATTGCTTTTTTATACAAACCCTTGGGATCTCTAGATATTAATGTTCTTAGATTGCAAGTTAAGAATATTTCGAAATAATTTTTTTTAAATATTGTTCTAGCTAAAAATCGTGTTTTTTTTAAAGGTGCAATTACTGCAACATATACGTAGTCAAATTTTGATCTAATTTTATCTATATACTTTATTATTAGTTTATTATTTTTTTCAATACTTTTAATACTAAATTTCTTATCATTATTAAATTTTTTTCTAAATACATCACCATCAATAATTTTAATCTTATATTTTTTTTTAGTTTGTTTGTATAACTGATTGCAAATAGTTGATTTCCCAACTCCTGAAACACCAGTAAACCAAATGATTTTACATTTTTTTTTTTTATTCACAATTACTTATAGTTGAAATCTCAATTAAATAATATATGAAAGCGAATTCTCACGATGGATTTAGAATTTTTGTATATATTAATCTTCTTACTAACAGTTATACAAACAATAGCTGGAATTGGTATTTTAGTTCTAGGAACACCTCTTTTATTAATTTTAGATGTTAATTTTATAAAAATATTGGGCTTTTTGTTACCTATTTCTGTTTTTACGAGTCTGCTTAACATACTTTTTTTCATTTTTTTAGAAGGATCCAAATTTAAAATTAACAAGAATACTAAAAAGATTTTTTTTTTTATTACTTTGCCTGCAGTATTTTTAGGACTTTATCTACTTAAAAATTTTCAGGAATTCATCAATTTTAAGTACTTTGTATCAATCATTATTTTGATTTCTTTAATTCTTGTTTTTTTTAAAAATTTTTTAATAAAAATTGAAAATAAATTTAAATTTATGATGCTATCATTTACTGGTGTAATTCACGGTCTTTCAAATTCAGGTGGATCTTTACTATCTTTATTATTTTCTTTAATAAGCAACAAAAATCAATCAAGATATAATATTACCTATTTTTATTTTTTCTTAGCCTTCTTTCAATATGTTTTATTCATATATTTGTTTGGAAAAAATAATTTTAATCATGAATTTTTAATTTATATCTTAATTTCAATTCCTGGATGTTTAGTGGGAAACTATTTGATAAAATATTTGAATAAAAAAATTTTTGAATTCATAATTTACTTTTTAGCTTTAATAGGCTCAATTTCATTAATTTATTCATGATCAATAAATAAATCAGATAATTTTTAATCAATTCTTATTTGCTATTTCTTTTAATTTTTTTTGTTTTCATTTAAAATATTATTTTTACAACATAAAATATTAAAATATATATATAAACTATGAAATATTTAAATTTTCTAGAAAACTATTTGATGAAAGAATACACCTTTTTCAAAGATACAATTATAAGACAAAGAGAATTTTTTGGAAAAAAATGGGAAAAAAATTTAAACGCAGAATTAGAGAAATTTTTTTTTAATGATTTAGATAAGCTTAAACTTGCTATAAAGGGATATTGTGCGTTTGCACTTGATGGAATGAAA
>MDTG01381137.1_pt1 | contig 35849 bp, 33 predicted proteins | sample 811421 | NCBI WGS metagenome assembly MDTG01 (sample SAMN05326645, study PRJNA326480) | marine metagenome | isolation source: seawater | place: Pacific Ocean: South East | collected 2011
ATCCCAGGATGCGACGTAGAGTTGCTGCTCAGGATCGAAAACTTACAGCCGTTTTATAACCGTCCGTGGAAACGGGGTAGAACCCTTTTAAACCTGTGAAATTACCGTAATGGGGAATGGAATGAAGTTAAAACTACTGGTAATGGCAGTGCCTTTTGCACTGGCAGGCTGCGGCTTCGTTAAAGACCAGAAGCTCAATTTTGCTCATCAGGAGTATATGCAGGAGTGCTTTGCAACTTTTTCTAACAGTTGTAACGACAAAGCTATCGACTACAATATCATGCTTCTAGAAGCAATTCAGAACAAAATGATTGAGACAGGGCCTGAGAGTCTAGATCTCAAAGGGGAAAGTGCTGAGAGATTTGAAGAGCATGTAGAAAAATCCATCGGAATAATGGTCGAGCATTTTGAAAGCATAAGGCCGGGCTTTTTTACTCGTGTATTCATGGGTAGGTTCGAGCCATTTGATGGGACGTCTGTAAGAATTATTGAGGCATCAGATGCGGACGAACTTTTTAGTGTAATCCTTGATGAGTATGCGAAGCGGCTCCTGGAAAACAGAAAGAAATTACAGGAAATTTGGGGAAAAACGCCGAATATGGTTTCCGAGGCGCCAGAGCCTGTCGAACCTCTCAACGAGGAGCCCATTCAAACTGCCTCGCAAGAGGTGAAGGCAAATGGGCTTAAGGTAGCGGTTGACGCGGCGATTATTGAGCACGCACAGCAGGATGCCGCCAGCGAATACAGCGAAGCTCGCCGTTACCTGCAGGTAGATATCGACGGAAACGGCAGCAGTGATGCATTTGTGATGTACACTCTTGAGCCAACTAATGGTGGTAATTACAGCAACCAATATCTTGTTCCCTTCATCCATAACGGTGATAAGTGGGAAGCTAAGACACGCCTCGATATCATGAACTCCGCCTCTGATTTGGCTGACGAAGGTAATGGCGTTCTGAGCTACATCGAGCTCTCTCACGGCCCAGATGATGCAAATTGCTGCCCATCTATGGAGACAAGGCTTCTGTATAAGTGGAATGGCTCTGTCTTGCAGGAGTACAAAGATGATGGTGCAGTGCCGACACAGGCATCATCCCTACCTCTTGCTGAACCGCCTTTCTACTCAGTGCTCACGCTGAATGATCCATCGGACGAAAAAGAAGGGATGACCAAGCGAGTTTTAGAGTGCAGTATGGCCTCAAAGCTTGTTGGGCAGTTAGAGTCGATAGATATCATCGCAGATAAAATTAATCGGACCGGTTTGGCCAATGCTATTAACCCGAACCCAGAAATTATGGCCGATTACCATCTGATGATTAAAAATGATTGGTCGCTAAAAGATATGAATCGAGCAAGCCAAGATGAGTATTTAGTGGGGATCTATAATTCTGAATTCTGCCATAAGCTCCACGAGCAGCCGGAAATTCAGGCTTTCGATGTCCCATCCGATTAGTCTCAGTCTAGTCTTTAGGTTCACTGAACTCGCACGTATGGCCCTGCTGAGGGGCTATACCGCGTTTAACATCCATTTCAACACCTGATTGTCAACGCCGGTTTAAAACTGACCCACTAACCGGCGATATCGCCAGTTTAAAACGGGTAGAACCCCCGGTGGAGCTCAGCTGGAGAAACAAACACAGAATGCTTTTGCTTGAAATGCTGCCGCTTGAAAGCCTCGGGGGTTGCGCAAGCGGGGCGTGGTAATAGTCCAAACTCTGGTCGCGTCCATTGTCAAAGACGATTCTAAGTGACAATCAGCCTTCAGCAAGAAATGTTTTGGTCAATAATTGAACTCCAACTTGCGAGCTTCGGATTGAGGCTTCCTCAGGATATTTCAGGGGGTTGCAAACAGGAATATCCACAGATTGTGTGGGTAACTGAATGGGTGCAGCCTGGTGATCATTGGAGAATGGCCAGCAGGCTGCGGAACTTTAGATTCAGACGTAATTTTTGCCTGATACGGTCCTTAAAGGCTTCCCTTTAAAGACTGGCGGCCCGTTGATAGTCATCGTCACCTTCTCCCCTGAGCGTGTAAGCCAAGGCGTTGCTTCCGACATTTTTCGAGAAGTCTGTCCACTGGGGTTTATGTTAACTTCATCTCCATCGATTTCGATGATGCCTAGAACATAGGTGTAAACGAGGCTACTGCCGAAACCAGATTGAAACTCAAACGCACACTCAACGACTTGCTCATCATACTCCATCCGCATTTTTGGCTTGAGTGAGGCCACAGATACAGCGCCATTAGCAAGAGCAGAGTACACGCTGCAAACCAACGCCACTTTCCCACCCAGTAGATGAGAGATGCGTGGGTTGATATGAACAGTTTCTGTTGCCGGCTCTTTCACGCTGGCCGTAATCACATCACCTTGGTGAAGGACATAGGGCGCCTGATCGAATGATCCTGCCCGCTCGGGAGCTTGGATGATCGACATCTGGCCATTCGGCCGCAAGATGCCTATGCGTAGGTCAAGATCGTCGTTATCCAGTCCATCGTTGTTGTCTACCCATGTAGCGCTGACTTTAATGAACTCTGGAGATGATGGGCCCTTGGCCAGGCTGATTTTGTGCATGTCGCTAGGCTTGGAAAGCGATACAACCGTTTTGGTTATGTCTATTTTTGGTGCAGGTGCAGGTGCAGGTGCAGGTGCAGGTGCAGAATCCTCTTCCACTTCTACACCGTACATTTGGCACAAGCCTGCGAGACCAGATTCGAATCCTTGCCATACAGAGCGAGCCTTGGTTCGGCCGTTGCGCGTGTACAGCTCAAGAGCGATGATGCCTGACTCCCTATCGAATCCCGATGGTGCGAGCTCGACGACTTGACCATCAACCTCGATCTTTGCGCTCAGGCCTTGGACTGCGGCAAACCCTGTGCCCGTGCCATCCTGTGTCAGGGTAATGGCCACCCGAGCTATATGCTGCGGCAGGCGAGACAGATCAAAGTCGATACTGTGCTTCAGCTCATTGCCTGAGGTGATAGGCGGGATGTACGTTGCTGCTCCAGACTGATGCGCTGGGGTATTGAAAAAGACCATGCCACTGTCGTCTACGACTTTACCGGCTTCTGTAAGCAAAAAGGCAGTGAGGTTCACATCAATGCGGTTATCTGCGATGTGGTGGACCGTCACCTTGCCCTTTGCTGAGTTCAGCGCAGTGTTTTCACCTTGTTTCAAGGTTTGACTCATATCTTTTCCTTATATTGAAGAGCGCACCATTTAGGGAACAATCGCGCTGGTAATGGGTTTGACTCTAACGCCCGGCTTCCATTGGCTTTTAGGTAGAGGCAGGCCGAGTCGAGAACAGCTGAAAACTCCTGCGAGATTGATACCGGAGAGTGCTGTGTAGGCGATACCTCCAGAATACCGAAGGTTGATCTCCAGTAGATGAGGCTGTCCCTCTGCATCGTCTTTCGTTTGAACGCTGACTATTCCATCTAGCTTGAAGTGCTCACTTGCCCTGATGGCCAGGTCAACAGCAGGGCCATCAGCTTCGAACTCCTGGTAAAGCCCCTTCTTACGGCGTCCCACCCACGAGATAGCCTTGCCATCCTGAATCACGATGTCGGTCGACACTTCATCACCGGTGAAGTAGGGCATGACTAGTTGCGGGCGCACCTTAGTCGACTTTGCGTAGAGGTCGCAGTAAGCATCGAACGATATTCGTCGACTGTCTGGGAAGGCTAGGCAACAGAAAGGGTCTGATTCCTCATCAAACACCCAGAAACCAGCTCCGAAAATCCCAGTCACGGGCTTGATGCAAACGTGGCCGTCCGACTCCGATCTGAACTTGCTGTAAGCGCCCTGGAGGGATTGAACACAGTCCACCTCAATGCCTGGGACGACAGGTATATCAGCTGCCTGACACTGCTTGGTGAAATACGCTTTGGAGTCGATGGCTAACTGTTGCGGATGTGATACACCGGTCACAAGGTCGATTCCGGCCTGATCGAACTGCTCCCGAAGGACTTCAAAATGCTCAAGCCCTTTGCACGCCATAACGACTTTAATTCCGCGCATTATGGCCTCTTCTAACGCCCACAACGCTCGCTTTTCGGCATCTAAAGGCTCGACCAGAGCGACATCTGCAAACGACGTAATTTCAGGACGATCCTGTGAATGCGAACCGTACACGGTGATTTCAGGATGCAAGGCGGCGCGTGCCCCCTGCAATACCTCGCGCAAACTTGATGGACCTTCTAAGAACCAGATCACTAATTTCTCCTAACGACAGTTTCCGGCTAAGCGATAACCGGCAGAAGCTGCGGCTGCGGCGCTTGGGAATTCAACGCGATTGTTTGCTCCGATTCGGTTGTAGCTCGGGCAGTCAGGGCGATGGTATATATGAGAACGCCGATTGCCCCGTACGCCACCAGGCGATATTGCTCCAGTGTGGGTTGACGCTGCCAGTGATGGTGTGGCTTGACGTGGGCGTGTAGCGACGCTGGAAGAACGACTGATGGTTGCAGGTACAACATTGGTAGAAGCGTCTAAGCGGGCGCTTCCTAGGGCAGCGTAGAGCGGAGCATGGTCTGATACTTCCGCGCGACTCCGCTCATGATTCCAGCCGATGATCACCGGGAAGTCGATGATGCCGGCTGACGCTATTTTGAGCGTTGTTTCGCGGTCCACCCACATATTGTCGTACAAGTTCGCGTACCGACCGTTAACGGAGGAAAGGGTACTGGCCCCGCTTTTTATTAAAGGACGTGCATGCTGTTTCAGAGGTGCCCAAGCGGGGTTGTTTGGCGGCAGGTTGAAGTCGCCAACAAGTAAGCGAGGTGTGCCTGGATAAACTTCACCTAACCACATCCAGTAGTCAGCGAGCGCTCGGATTTCCGGTGTTCTGTCAGAAGCTGACTTGCCGTAAACAATGTGGACCGTGCCAACGGCGATCTTGCTTTGGTCCCGCTTGGAGCGGAACTGAGCAGAGAAGGGCTCGCGCATAAAGCGATCGCCACGGTCGAGGAATACCACCGCGCCTTCGTCATACTCTATAGCGCTGTCTCGATAGGCAAATGCGTACATCTCTTTGTACGAAGAGCTGCCAATCGCGTGACTCGCGATGGTCGACCACGACTCTCCGGATTGCGCCTCGATGGCACGCTCAAGACGCTCTAGCCCGTCTTCTGTCATGACCTCTTGCAGTGCGAGCAGGTCAACTCTCTTAGCGACTTCAGCTAAAGCAGTGAAGTTTTGACGATCGCCGTGGCCCATGCGTTTGACGTTCCAGGTGCCGACAATAATATCGGATGCCGATGCCAGTCCGGAAAGTGAGAAAATGGTAAGAATAAGGTATGTGCGGAGAAGGCTGGTGAGCTGACGCATTGCGAGTAATTGGTTTCCTATGGTGCTTTTATGAGATGGAGCGCTGAGCCGGCTACGTGCGTCGCCGGCGGGGCTGTTCAGAGGTTATTTCGGATATGTGAAACGTCTCGGCGACCTTTGATCCATTGCTTGGGGTTGAAGTGGCTTCCGCTCTTATTGACCACCAATTGGGCAACGATGGGTGTTACGACGGTCAAAATGACGAGCGCGATGCCACGGGACTGTCGACGTTGTGCTGCATTATTCCCGGAAGGGTTCAGCAGGGATACGAGACTAAATACCCAGAGCACGGCCAGCGGCAACTTCGTACAAAGCGCTAGGAGCGCATAGGGAATATTAAAGTTGTTGGCCTTCAAGGTATTCATAAGGCAAAGGATAAAAAGCCCGGTTGAGACTATGCCGCAAATGATCATCGCGTACTCTGGACGCCCCCCTAGCAGATTGACGAAGACCAAATATATGACTACTGCAGATGCGGGTATTAAAAAGCACTCGCCCAGGTCATTGTAATCTTGGAAGACAACGATTTTCCGATTCTCTCCCCATCCCATTACGATCCCGGTAATGACAACGAGGAAAACAACTATCAGCGCTATGTTGTAGTAGTCCATTTTTTACATCCTTTGCTCTGAGCAAAAAGAAGGGCCGCGATCGATGGCGGCCCTTCTGGGGAAGCGAGTTAAATTAACCCACATCAACGCCAAAGTTGGTGGCCAGCGGCGCCAAGCCGCCTGCAAAACCTTGGCCATTGGCGCGGAATTTCCACTCGCCGTTGTGACGGTAGACCTCACCGAAAACCATGGCCGTTTCAGTAGACGCATCTTCACTGAGGTCGTAACGAGCAATCTCGCTGTTATCGGCCTTGTTGAGGACGCGAATGTAGGCCTTGGAAACTTGACCGAAGTTCTGGTTGCGGGCCTCCGCCTCGTGGATCGTGACGCTGAATGCCAGCTTCTTGGCTTGTTCTGGCAGGCCGGCAAGGTTCACGGACACGGTTTCGTCGTCACCGTCACCCTCGCCGGAACGGTTGTCACCGTTATGAACAACGTTGCCGCATTCGGAAACCTTGTTGTTGTAGAAAATAAAGGCCTTGTCGCTCAGGACCTTTTCGTTCTCGCCGAGCATGAATACCGCTGCGTCCAGGTCGAACTCCTTACCATCAGTAACCCGCGGATCCCAACCCAGACCCACGATCACATCAGTCAGACCAGGTGCTTCCTTGGTCAAGGAAACGGAACCGCCTTTAGAAAGAGAAACTGCCATTTGATATTCCTTCTTTTGCTTCGTGAAGCGAGGCTCAGAGAGCCAGGCCGTATTGTTGTCCCAGTGCGCGCAGGCCGCCGCTGAAGCCTTGCCCAACAGCGCGGAACTTCCACTCCGCACCGTGGCGGTAGAGCTCGCCGAAAACCATAGCAGCCTCGGTGCTCGCGTCTTCAGCCAGGTCGTAGCGAACCACTTCAGCGTTGGTTTCAGAGTTCACCACGCGGATAAACGCGTTGGAAACCTGACCAAAGTTTTGCCGGCGCTGATCGGCGTCGTGGATGGTGACAGTGATGACAATCTTGTCGACATCAGCAGCAACCTTAGAGAGGTCGATCAGCAGCGACTCGTCGTCGCCGTCGCCTTCACCGGTGCGGTTGTCGCCGGTGTGCTCAACGGAGCCGTCGGGAGTGCGCATTTGGTTGTAGAAGATAAAGTCCGCGTCAGAGCGAACCTTGCCGCTGGCATTCAGCAGGAATGCAGACGCATCGAGGTCAAAATCTTGGCCATCAGTAGAGCGTGCATCCCAGCCCAACCCAACGAGGATCTTCTTCAGGCTCGGGTCGGTTTTCGACAGAGACAGGTTCCCACCTTTTTGAAGTGACAGGGCCATTTAAAACTCCTTTCTACGATCTATTGATTAACGAATAAACTGCATCTACTTGTACTTTTTCCCGTAGATGCAAATGATCTTACTACTTTCTTAATTTCCACCTAATTACTCAGGCGGCTTCCGACTCGGAATCTTCGTCCTTGCGCTCAGGGAACAGCGCACTGGCGATGATTCCGACAGCAAGCACTCCCAAAACAATGAACAAGCTGGTGTTGGGGTCGATGCTGTAGCCGTGATGGAAAAGGTGATTGGTTGCGTTCAGCGTGAGCTTGGCGCCGATAAAGAACAGCAAAACAATTACGGCCTTCTCCAGATGCACGAGATACCGCTTCAGGGCTTCCAGTACAAAGTACATGGTCCGCAGGCCAAGGATCGCAAAGATCATTGCTGAATACACAATCAGAGGCTCGCGGCTCACTGCAATGACCGCTGGTACGGAGTCAAATGCAAATAGCACGTCAGAGACCTCGACGACACAAACGCACAGGAACAACGGGGTGGCGAAGAGCATGCCTTTTTCTGGCAGGGAGATGCCGTTGTTCTCAGGCTTCTTCATCTCTTCCGTCAATTCGTTGCGGCGCACGAAAAAGTTGTGGCCGTGGAGCTTTGGCCAAACAGGGAAGAGCTTCTTCGCAAATCGGTACGCGATGTGCTGAGAATAGTCCTCTTCTTCATCGCCATCATCGCCGCTGCGAAGCATCATCACTGCAGTCCAAATGACGATCGCTGCAAAAACGATCTCAACCCATGGTCCGAAAACGAGAAGACCCGTACCGATTGCGACGAACACCATGCGGAACACGATTGCGCCGATAATGCCCCAATACAAAACCCTATGCCGCAACCCTTGAGGGATCTTGAACCAAGCAAAAATCGCCATAAAGACAAACAGGTTGTCGACGCTGAGAACTTTCTCAAGTGCGTAGCCGGTAAGGAATAGGCTCGCTACCTCAGGACTATGACTGACATACAGGAAGCCGGCGAAGCCCAGAGAAAGAAGGATCCAGAAGATCGACCAAGCGGAAGCTCCAGCCAAAGAGATTGGCTTATCCTTGCGGTGTGTTGCCAGGTCCAGCAGCAAAGCGCCAACAGCTAAGCCGATGAAAACCGCAATTGTGGTCGGGGGGAAGCCGATAGCAGTGCTGACGGTTTCGGTTGCAGCAGGGTTGGTCAAAGGCACGGTAGTTTCCTTTAAAGATCGAAATCGGAAGGCGTCAAGCCAAGCTCAGCGCACAGAAGCCGGCAAACGCCCTTTTCCTGGTCATCGAAGTTGCCGTCAGAGGCGCCGATGGCAATGCACACCCGTACGAGCAGGCGCGCCTGCTCGGGCTTGCCTCGAATCTTACCGACAACGGCCAATGCCTCAGCGCGGCCGATCTGTTCATCGAACTCGAACTTTTCACAGGCATTGTTGAAAGTGGCAATCACCTTGTTCATGTCGAAGACTTTTAGCTCGTTGGAGCTTTTGATGAAGCCGCTCATTTTCAACTTCTCGGCAGAGCTAATTTCGCCGTCAGCAGCGGCAACCAAAGCACAACCAGAGACAACGGCTTCCATGAATTCTTTGTTCTTGTACTTGCCAACCTCAGTGGTCAGTTTGTCGCGGGCCGCCATAGCGTTATTTTTCAACCAATCCAGCATTTCAGGTACCTCATTACAGGTGGGTAGGGCTGCTATGCAGCCCTGCTTTATTTAGATCCTGCTCGCCAACTCAGACCCCATCCATAGGCTTGGTCCAACTTGGAGTGCCCTGCGAAGAACCTTACTTCACGGTTTACTCGCACGGTTCCGTTGATGTTTTCCAGCAGCGCAATAGCGCACATACCTTGTTGTCCGCCTTCTTCATTAAGGCGTACTTCAATTGGTGGCTGTCCAGGCGCGTAGATCGTTACTACCGCGTCTGTTGCGTGCCAGCTTGGTACGCCCTCATAGATAAAGCAAAACACAATAATGCGTTTCACCTCTGCCCAGCGCGAGCCGTTAATGCGCAACCACTCGCCGTCTGCGCTGGCACCGGTGCGGTCATCGCCCATCAGCTCAATAAACGGTTCATCGCGATAACTGCCGAAAGAGTTTCCGAGCGCTTGAACTGCGCCAATCTCACCGTTCTTCAACTCGTACAGGCATCCGACGTCAAGGTCGACCCCTTTGGCTTTCCCAAAGCCGAAGAGTCCCCCCCCCTGAGAGCCACGATTCCAGTTGAGGTTGACTTTGATTTCGCCGAAGTTGCCGTCCTTTTTTTCAAGACTGACACTCGATTGACGCTTATCGAGACTGATCTTGTTTAAGTTAATCGGCTTTGGCGCTGCGGTCGGCGTTGGAGCTGGCGGCGGCGTTACAATCGGGCTCGGTGGCGCGTGGTGAGGAACGGCAATGTCAACACCGAAATGCTTAGCAAGAGGCTCAAGCCCACCTGCAAAGCCTTGAGCGACACAACGAAATTTCCATTCGTTGTTGCGACGATAAAACTCACCCAATATCAGAGCCGTTTCAATCTTACCTGTCGTTGGGATAGCTGCAACGGCACCATTGCTCAAAGTGACTTGAAGGTTCGCGCAAGCCCCAAAGTTAGCTTGGTTCTCATAGATGGTCGCAGTCAACGCGACTTTCTCGATCGCCGCTTCAACAAGATCCAGATTGAGGCTGTAGGTTGCAACACCCGGATTAGCGCTGACCATCTGGATAGCACTGCGCTGGACCGAGGTCTGGCCGTAGAAGCACATATCGCCATCGCCCCGCACTTTGCCATTAGCTGTCAGCAAAAATGCGGAAATGTCGATTTCAGTATTCGGAATCGGCGTGTAGCTTACGGTCGCGGTGATGACGCCTTTTGGCAGGGCGCAATTGGCGCCCGGAGTCAGAACTGCGCTCATACGACTGCTCCTGCTGCCTCGCTAGTCAGGTCTTGGGCGGTGCGACCATTGGTGACACTTCCAACAGCAGTGAACGTCCAGCTGGAACCCTGGCGCTTGAGGTACGCCATTACCAGGCCTGTGTGGTTTCCTTGATCGGTCAGATTGATCCGGGCCAGCTCTTTGTTGCTGTCGGCATCGATAATGCGGCAGTAGGCGTTCTCGACTTTTGAGAAGTTCTGCCCCGTGAAGGAATTCACCGTGAACACGAGGGCGTCAATGGAGGGGCTCAGTTTGCTGAGCTTGACTGTGATGCTTTCGTCATCGCCATCACCATGACCGGTGCGGTTATCGCCGGAGTGCAGAATGTTGCCGCATTTTGACTTGAGAGCGCGGAACCATACGAGGTCTACAGGGTTGCGACTGCTATCCAGCGCGATACAGGAAGCATCCAGGTCGATAGCCTCGCCGGCGCCACCAAGCAGCTTGCCAAAGAAGCCGGAGGGCTTCGCAGCATCCCATCCGAGGCCGAGACGAACATTCTGCAGAGTGGAACCAGCAGTTTTTTCCAGAGAGATCGTTTGTTTCTTTTGCAGTGTGATGGCCATGAACGGCTCCTTGTTAGGGGTTGGTTGCAACACGAATTTTGCTTTCGGTACTGACGGGTACGAGAGGGCCATGCTTTACACCATGCCATTGCGCTCTCTCGACTATCGCTCGCGCCCATTGCAGATGCGTTGCGGGTTCGCACATGGCACCACCATGCTTGAACACTGCACTCGCGTCATCAGCCATAATCAAGCGCGCGCTGTTTAGGTCTTCAATGCTCACGCGCAGCGCATCGTGTATTGGCTGAATCTGTGATGGGTGAATCGCAGTTTTCCCGACAAGCCCATGCATGAGGTCGAGCTCAAGCTCGTCAGAAAATAGTTGATCGTTATCCAGGCGCTCAAAAACTGGCGCTGTGAGGTAAAAGCCCGCAGCCCCCATGATCCCAGCCAACATCGGGATCACGTACCCCATCGGGGTACTGTATAAGGTGTGACTAGCACTACGACGAAGGCCTAAACAGCCCATCAAGTCATTGCCGCCAATTCGCAGGACAAGCGTTTTTTCCTTGAGCTTGTCGACTAAACCATCGCGTAGATCAACCATTGCGACTGGATCAAATACATCCCGCGTTTCAAGGGTTGGCATAATTAGCAGGGAGGGGTGCGTGATAGCCTGTTCCCAGTCACTCAGGCTCGCCAGGTTAAGCTTTGGCGCGACAAACCCGTCTACGTGGTGGATCAGCGACAGGTCGTTTAGCCGCATTGCCATTTCTACGTTCCGAGGCCTTACAAACACAACAGGCCCCGATCGGCTTCGGCCACCCAATGCGTGGATACTTGTCAGTAGCTTTTGCAGGTTCAGCAGGCCGTCTTGAACATCGGCCTCGGACACTGCGTCTTCCAGGCAGATAACCAGTGAGCGCAGCCCAGGTATTTTTCCATGGCAAACCACGTCCAGCAGGTCAGCACGGGTCGCCGGCATGTAAAGAGTTGCGCCCAGGGCATAGGGAGATACTGTGCGCATCAGCTCACCTTTTTAATGACAGTGATGGCGCGATATGGCCCCAGGTCGTTACCGACTTCCTGTACCACGATCCCTGCGCGGTCAGTCAGGTACATAAGCAGGCGGACGTCTGGATCATTTTTGCTTCGAACCAATACGTGTTCAGGTACCCGTCGCATCACCGCGCGAGTTGCTTCGGCGATCCCGGGTTTAATCCGATTGAGGTTCGTGATGCCATACTTCCCAGCCACCGAATCCACAACACTAAGGGCAGTGGCTTGCAACTCGGCGCGCTCAGATTCCGACCAAGGTGCTGCCGTCTTGATCGCTTCAGGCGCGAGCGTAGCCATGGCCTCGCGAATCGCCGCTATAAAGGCTTGTGTTTGATCTACTTCGGCAAGGTGACCGTAACGAATGCACCCGTGCATACCATCATCATTTGGCCAGATGGTACGGGAGATCAGTCCGGAGACTGTGGCGCCAAGGATGCCAGACGGGATAATCCAATCGTCAGCAGAGGCTGCGAGCCATGCTTTTCCACAAGGATCTGCGAGAACACATAGGCGTGGTTCGTCAGGGTATCCTTCGAGCTCATCCAGGCTCCGCTTGATCTCCCCTGCGATGGCACCTTTTCCGGTCCAGCCGTCGACAAGAACAATGTTGGATGTGCCATGGGCACAGGCGATTGCATCCATTGCAGCCCTATCAATTCCTTTGTCCCTGATGATGCTGACACCATAGTGATAGCACCGACGATTGCCCGATAATAGAGCACCTTTCAACAAAACACCAAGCGGTAATCCCGCGCGTACCAACGAAACCAGAATGATCGGTCCGTCGGAGATTTCACGTGCGATTGCATTGGCCAGTGCCAGCACCTCTGATGCCATACGCACAGCGTTGTTAGCAAGGGCTTTCTTGTACAGAAGAGTATGCTCAGGCGACGGTGCGCTCTCCGTTGAGATCATCTCGGAGTAATGTTTCTCACCTGACTGAATCAATCGCTCTTTTTCCGCCACATCGGTTGGAGCGATGTCAATCTCATTGAGCAGAAATATCACATCCTCAGGGTTATAACTACCGCTACCTACAGTGCTGTGCGATGAGATGTTAACCATGGATCCCCTCCATTACAGTGCGGGTAATTTGGCTGTTACTGGGCGTACCCCAGAATAAGCATTGACTCATGAACCCAAGGTCAGAAATGCTATCGCCAAGACCGATAACGGGGCGCTCGCCGTTTATCGCTTTATCTCGTTTAATTATTTCTTGCGCTGCAAACCTCTTATTCAATTCCTGTGGCAAAAATGCCAGGTTGTTTCCGTTGATATGAACGTACATATCTCCTATAAGACCACGCTTTCGCATCTCAGCAAGTAATTCGGAAAGCGCGGTTTCAGCTGAGTTGTTGTCTTTGATGACGGCGTAAAAGCTGTTGCCCATCTCTTCAACCACCCAGCCTCTGAGGGAGTGTCCCAGTTCGTTACCGATATCCAATGCGAGCGCAGAAATAGCCAGGAGACGTTCTCGGTAAGGCAATAGCATCTGAGCGATTTGCTCTTGCCACTGGGCGTCGGGGTTTCTCTCAGGAGTAAGGATCACGCCGCCGTGGGAGCAGACAGCTAAACCCTTGAAAGGAATCTCAACCCGGCTGAACGCTTCAATGCTGCGAGCTGTAATAGGCACAACATCAGCAGTTTTTAGCAGCCAGGTTACGAGTTGATTTTGAGCGACTGTCATGTAGCCGCTCGGCTCTCCTGCCTCAGTTCGAGAGGCCACGTAAACGGGGGTTTCAGACATCTTGCGAGCTGTCTGGAAGAGGTTGTCGTCTAGATCGACAAGTACAAGCGGTTTTACATCATGCATCGGAAACAACTACTGCCTGGAGCGCTGACAACAGCTTACGATCGACGGAAGAAGGATCCGTCTCTACGCATACGATTACCCGGTCGTACTGCCCGGGGCCGACGTTGTAGATGAAGTTGGGTATCCCGAGCCCATAGTTATCGCCAAACGCCAGTGCGTGCTCTACTTGGTGTCCGATCGCAATCGGTGACCGAGTGGTTGAGCTGAAGTAAACATCAACTCCGATTTTTTCGAGGCGTTCAGCTAGGAGGAACGGTCGCCACACAAATTCATTTGTGCCAATCACAAGCACTTTCTCGCCTGGTAGTGGCATGCTTTCAAGCTGGAGAGTGTCATCGTGCTGAATGACACCGAGACGCCCCCAGTCGTTGCCGGGATCAATTGGCCAGTCACCAGCCTCAGTTGTAGCTACATCAGGCATTGACGGTAATGGGGCGTTTGGATTCTCGACAAAAGAGTATCGTCCCGAAAGAAGAGAAACAGAGCTCGCTTGAGGGCCAAGCGCTTTGTTTACGGCGTTGTCAGACCAGTCGGTCAGTGTCACCGTTACGATTTGGTCGATATTGTTTAGGCCAGCCCCCTTCAAGGACGCTAAAAGATTGATAAAAGTCTTGCCTGTAGAGGCTTCATCATCGACCAGAACGACAGAGCGCGCTGCTTCCATCATTTCTAGGATGGGCTCATCTGTTGGCATGTGAATCAAATGCGCGCTTGCATGACTATGCTCTTCTTCAAAACGAGCGAAAATAGGAGTTCCTAAGTCATGGCGTGTGCTGACAATGTAAAAGGTGTCATCACGCGTTTCTTGCAGCGCACGATGAACCCCGGCCCCAAGACCAACAGCTGTCTCGGCCATCCCCATCACGATGACCGGGCCAGGAATATCGGTTGGCACCTGCGCTGCGAGGGCAGAGTATGTGACCTGCATGACGCTTGGCTTAACAGGCACATGCTTGCCCAAAACTTTGGATACAAATAAGAAGGCCCGCTTCGGGTTATGACGCTCTGCAAAACCGAAAAGGGATTCGGGCTCGAAGACCGACTGCTGAACCTCTACGTTCAAGACGCCTCTTTCAAGGTTTGCGGTTAGATGCTGGCTTTGCATTGAAAGTGAAGGTTCCATAAGTGTTTACAAAATTTCAGAGCCAATTAGGCCACGGTATTTATTTGTCGAAAGTAAATAAAATAATGGTTAGATTGTGAATTGATTTTGTTTCAAGCATTTGTTTTTATTTATTTCCTGAGGCGAGCGCTCTCCATAAAGCTAAAGCTATTTCACGACAATGTTTTTTGGGGCGCGAAAACCTTAAGGAATTCGGTTTAGGAAGCTGCATAAAACCTAGAAATTAGGCGAAATATGAGAACTCCGGCGTCTTTTCCCGCTTGTCTTTCTGCATCACAAGGGCGACGTCGAGCGATCTGGTCGCAGATTCATGTCGGGTCAATATCGCTGTAGGTCGAGAGCTGTATGCTCTACCAACGACCGCCGTCGCAGGATCCATAGGAAAACTGAAAATGGCTTTCTTGGGGCCAAGGCGGGGTAGGGCAAAGCCATAAGAGGCAAGTAGTTTTTCATTCAGTCCCTTTGATTTAACGTCCTTTTTCTATGACTGTTTACCCTAGGTTGCGGTAGTTTTCAACCCAGTTGTCCAAATAGCTGCGCTTAAGCAGCCGCTTTATTAAGCTCAATTTCTTGGAGCTTGCCAGGGTTCAGCGGCACAGCCCCGACGGGCTCCCAGTTGCAGGTTGCTCCAGACCATCGCCTGGTGTTTGTTGTTTCGCCTGCTCATACACTTGCTTGCGATGCGCCTGTCGCTCGCGATCCCGGCCCGCAAGCCGGTCGTTCGGTGTTACGAAGTTGATGCCGCTGTGCAAATGCTAATGTTTGTAAGCCGCTTCAAATTCCAACATCCACTTGCGCACTGACGTCAGTGATGCAAACCCCTTGGATGGCCATTTAGGGCAGTACTTAAGCGTTCGGAACAGTGACTCTGAGTAGGGATTGTCGTTGCTGACACGCCGACCGCCGTGTCATCGGCATGCTCAGCTCTGCCAGACGGGCTCTGAGCGTATGAGAGGACATAGGCGCCCCGTTGTCCGAGTGCAGGACAGGTGGGTTATGCCAGCAGCCTTCGCGCAGCAGTGCACGCTCAACCAGTTGCTTTGCCAGCAGGCCAGATTCTGCATCGTGTATCTGTCACGCCACACACCGGTCAGGCCGTGGCGGCCTGACTTAAACGAACTGGCCTCCACAAAACCCGGTGTGATTCAGATCGAATGGGAGCACATTGTCCCCGCTTGGACCTTAGGTCATCAGCGTCAGTGCTGGCAGAGTGGCGGCCGCAGACACTGCATTGCGGATGACCCCGTGTTCCGAGCGATGGAAGCTGATCTGTTCAACCTTTACCCGGCGGTTGGAGAGGTAAACGCCGACCGTAGCAACTTTCAGTTTGGCATGGTGCGCGGTGTCTCTCTGCAGTACGGAACCTGCACGACAAAAGTTGACTTCAAAGGGCGTGCTGCAGAACCCAGAGACCAAGTAAAAGGGCTCGTCGCCCGCGTGTCATTTTACATGCATGATAGGTACGGTCTGAATATGTCACGTCAGCAACAGCAGCTGCTAATGGCGTGGGATCGTCAGTACCTGGTCTCTGAATGGGAGAAGAGCTGGAGCAACCGCACGGCAACGGCCATGGGTCATCCAAATCCATTCGTGAACGGTGAGCGCTCTTGACGCTTGGTCATACCCCGTCTCGTGAGGGAATAGTAGCTCCTATTCCTCGGGCTTCACGTACTACAGTGTCCGCATCTTCGGCTGCGGTGAATGACGTTATCATCGGCAACCGAAACAGCAAGGTTTATCATCTGCCACACGGATGCCCTAGCTATGATCGAGTTTCTGCGCAAAATCGAGTGCCTTTTGAATCGGAACTCGAGGCAGCTTCGGCGGGGTATCGTAAGGCGGGAAATTGTCGGTAGGTCTTGAAAGGGATTGACGGTTTGATCAGTCGCAGTTTTTCATTACTTAAATCACCTACCGGTCGTTCTACCTCTTAAAGCTCAGCCTGGTCTAGTACTCCGCATGATGACTGGTTAAGTCTTCCGCGCCCTTAGTGGCGATGCCGCTTTTAAAACCATTTCCTGACCAAGACAGGCATCAGCGCACAGGGCATACGGTCTGAACGTCAACAAAGCCTTGGTTGCTGGCGCCGATCACAACTCCCTGTCATCTGTATTTCTTGGCCTGCTGTCTGCGCCTCACGAAATCCCAGACATCAGTCGACACCGCCCTGGTTCCAATGTTCGACTAGCTCATTAACACGATCCGGATCCTTAGGCTTCTTGCTGAGTATCAGGCAGCGGGTATCGCCGACATATTCTTCGAACAGGTAGAGGGTGTCGCCTACGTTGATCCCCATTTCCTGCAGCATTTCCTCAGGAATACGGATTGCAGCATCGCCATCCCAATCTTCGATTTTCATTTGTTGGGTGTTCATTCAATCGCTCCAATATTCTGGTGGTACTTGGATTGGTCGTCATGTCTCAAATATTGATGAAGCGCTCGAACCTACAGATCGATACCGCGTTAATTTTGAGATGAACACTATAGCGCTACAATCTATGGTGTTCATATCAAAAAAGGAAGAAGAGCAATGTTTGTAACGTATCGCACCACTGAAAATAAAAAGGCGTCTCGAATTAATCCCAACCTTCAGGTTTGGCCGGTGGTAGAGCTGGTCATCCAGAAAGCAATATGTCTGATCACATTCCAGGCGAGGGGTAAGGGAGACGATGATCGACTTACCCGCAGTATGTTGGTGGGCGATCCTTCTGAATTTGAGACGGTATTGCGTGGGCAAGATGAAGATCTTTTTGTTCACAGCATTCATTTGCTTACACCAGCGGAAATGAACGGAACCGAGTCTTGGAAGGTTGAACGTTTGCTCAACGTGTCACACGTCAGCTGGGACGAGAATGGCGAGAAAGAATATGGTTTCAGCTATGAAGTGGAAGGGTTTTATTGTTACCAGGATGTACCCAGAGAGTTCATGGAGTCGACTAAGGTTGAACGCTTGATTTACCATGAATCGCGCGATATCCATCCCGAGCTATTCGATAGCAACTGAATACCTCCGGATAGAGGGAGATTCCTGTCAGTAATGGCTGACAGGAATATTCTCGTCGGTAACGTGTGAACTAATCGTGAATCAACATCGGCTACCGATTCCGAGCCAGAAGCCCTCAATTTCATACAGAGGATAGGGGATGAGTACTGAAGCGATTTTTATTTTGGCGATATGCGGGATCTTGGTCGCGATGGCCGTTATGGGCGGTGCCGGCTATCGGATTGCCTGTAAGCTGGACTCGAAGAAATCCGGAAGGCGCTGAGCGGCTGGGACAGGCAATAGCTATTACCAGCAGGGTTGATCAGACTGCAATTTGACAAACCTTGTGGGGAAGGAAAATTCGCCGAGCATAGGTACATGAACGGCGGAGTGCCACCTTCCGGCCGACTCATTCGGTGTGTCTTTTTGGCTCGAAATTCTTTAAATCATCGATATGCCACCGAGTCGTAGCCGGACCTAGTTTATGCGGCTTTGGAAAAGTTCCAGTGCTGACCCAGCGCCATATAGTGGCTGGGGAAACGCTATATCGCTGGGAAATCTGCTTCACGGTGAAATACATAGCTGTGACCTCGCTCGGTTATCGATAACCGATAAGTTACCTAACGCGAGAGCACTGTTGTTCCGTCTAAATGCGTATTTTCAGCACAAACTCAAGTTTGGCGTAAATTCCTCACTATTTAGGGGGGTTGGTTAGCTGGTTTCCATCTTGAGAACATTGCCGGCCATTTTTTGGCTGAGATACTTGGCCCAGGCCTGCATCAGCTCCTGACGTTCCTCAAGTAGACCTCCTCGAGCGTACGCAGCGCGCGTCTCATCGCTGTTGACGTGCGCCAGAGCTAGCTCACTTAGCTCATCCGGGAAGCTCGAAGTATTTCCGTTTGCCATCACCCGAGCGCTGGCTTTCAGGCTCCAGTCTTTAAAGCTCGACCGGGCTGTGCCATGGGGAGTGGCAATGCGTCCTTGGTCAGGATCAAGATAACCATTGCCTCCTGCTTCTACCGCTGAGCTATGCATGTCCTTGATCAGCTTGCCCATCGCTGCATCGGATAGAGCTGCATGCTTACTGTTTGTGAACACCAAATTCTGACCTCGATGTTTTGGAAGGGCTTCAAGCAGTAAGATCGCTTCATCCGAGAGAGGGACGATATGGCCTTTGTCGGCTTTCATCCGTTCTGGGCTTAATCGCCAGACTCGGCGTTCCAGGTCGATTTCATCCCAAGTAGCACCTCGAACCTCGCCAGTGCTCCGAACCGTCTTCAACCAGATAGTTTTGCACACTGTGATCGGCAGAAAATTGGCTCTTTGACTGGCTACGCAACATGTCCTTGAAGCGCTTGGAGCCATCCTCGACCAAATAGGTGTTCACGTCGCTAGGTGTAGGCAAGGCAGATAGCGATGCTCTGCTCTCAGCTGTCTTTGTGCGTAATTCAATAAGACGCTGCGCACCATCCTCAGCATGAGCAACACTAAAAGCGGAGCCAATCAGCACGGCGGCTGATACCAGCCCTGCCAAGACATTAGAAGTTGGGTGATTTGAAACTTTCATTTTGTGTACCTCCAGAACCATTTCGACTTGAGGCGGACTTCTTATATGAGCGCCTTCAAGATTCCTGCAGAGCAAGCGCTTTGGCTTTCTGCTTGGTTGGTAATGTAAAGAATCGGCGAAAAACGCGGTACACACATGCTGTCGAGTGAATGCCTAATCCTGTGAGGTTGGATTTTATTTGGTTCTGGTGGTGACGCGATAGCGCCGTTTTACGGGTCTTTAAGGCAAGATAAAACAATGCTCCCCAATCGTTGCCTATTTCTGGTTGCCTATATGTCCCAAGAAAGCGCTCTGGTATCGCCGTGATGCAAGAGAGACTTGGCTATCCGCTGACGGAGAAAAATCAATGGGGGTTGTGCAGGTTTTAACGGTGGAATAGTGATTGGTTATGCCACAGCCGCCTGATGTAAATGGCTGAGGTAATTACGCAATGTGGCAGGTCGTTCCACATCGGTAGGCCTGAGTGACGCGGGTAGTGCCGAATAGTCTCTCTCATCCTTTACTAGTACGAGGGCTGAGATGTACGGTATTTTTTAAAATTCTCCGCTTGCTCAAAGATCTCTTTATACACTTCATCCCTATCCACCGGCGGGTAGCCATGCTTGGCCAGCAGCAGTATCAGGTCTACTTTCAACTCGGCTTTGATGTCCTCGCGTTGACTCCAGTCGGTGTACCGCACCTTGTCGTCCACCACGGTTTTGACTTCGGCGGCGAGGGTTAGCAGCTTGTCTTCTGGGTAGCTGAAGTCGTACTTGGCGGCTAGCTCTTTGAGAATGTCGTAGAAGGCTTTTTCTTCCAGATCAATGCCCAGATCGGCGTAGGAGTCGCGCTCTGATTTCAATGCTTGAATCAGGTCAACGATCTTGTTTGAAAAGTCTTCAAGCACAATGCTATCCAAGACGTCATCTTCCTTGCGCTCGTTGTAATGCTCCACCAGGGCCTTGAACTTCTTGGCAAAGTCGATGCCCTTGGTTTTATTGGTCTTTCTGAAATCCTCGATGGCCTTGGCCAGCAGTTGCTGCAAGACTTTGATCCGAGTGTGGGGTAGTTTGATTTTCTCGATCTTGGCCAGATAGTCATCATCGAAGAGATCCATCTCACCGGCACCGCTTTCACCGAGCCTGAAAATCTCCTCAACGCCGTCAGCCTTCAGCGCTTCAGCCACCATCTCGCGCACGCGCGCGTTCATCTGGGCGATATCCGGAGCACTACCTTTGGTGAGCTTGAACACGATAGAGCGTACAGCCAGGTAAAAGTGAATCTGGTCACGTTCGTTTTGGCTCACACCCTCCGAGCCGCAGCAAATGTCGTAGGCGGCTTTCAGGCGTTTTACCAATGCCATAAAGCGCTTTTCGATCTTATCGGTAAGCTGCGCATATTCGGCTGCCATGTTTAGACAGTTCAACTGCTGCAACGGCGTGCCGGAGTAATAGAGTTTTGCATCAAAGCGGTGAAACAGTTTGTGGAGTAAGTCCAGATGATCCCTGACCACCACGATCGACTGGTTGATCTCTTCGATATTCTGCTGGTCCGCCTTGTTGTAGTGGGCGAGGGCCAGATTCATCTGCTTTTTGATGCCGATGTAGTCGACCACCAGGCCCTTTTCCTTGCCCTCGAACTTGCGGTTGACCCGCGAGATGGTCTGGATCAGGTTATGGCGCTGGATCGGCTTGTCGATATACATGGTGTCGAGAAAAGGCACATCAAAACCGGTCAGCCACATATCCACCACGATGGCGATCTTGAAGTTGGACTTGGCGTTCTTGAACTGGCGATCCAGTTCCTTGCGGTACTCCTGGGTGCCGAGCATGTCGTAGAGCGCTTTGGGATCATCCTTGCCGCGCGTCATGATCATCTTGATCCGCTGCATCGGTTTTATGTCCTTGCGCTCCTGCTCGGTTAGCGCCACCCCGGCTTCAGCCGCCAGCACCTCGTTCCAATGCGGTCTTAGCTCAATCACCTGCTGCCAGAACGCATAGGCAATCTCGCGCTTGCTGCATACGAACATCGCTTTGCCCTTGAGCGTTGAGCCCTCTTCGATGCGCCGCTCATAGTGATGCACAAAGTCGATAGCCAGCGCCTTGATACGATCCGGGTCACCGAGGATCGCGGTCATGTTGGCGCTGGCCTTTTTACTTTCTTCTATCTGATATTCATTGGTGCCGTCTTCCGCGCACTTGGCGTAGTAAGCCTCTATCTCGTTGAGCTTGTCGTTATCCAGCAGCACCTTGGCAGCGCGGCCTTCGTACACGATGCGCACGGTGATCTCGTCTTTCACCGATTCGGTCATGGTGTAGCTGTCCACTACCTCACCAAACACATCCAGCGTTGCGTCGATAGGCGTGCCGGTAAAGCCCACATAGGTGGCGTTAGGCAGCGAGTCGTGCAGGTACTTGGCGAAGCCGAAGGTGCGCTTTATACCTTTGTCGGTTACTCGTACTTTCTGTTCCAGATTGACCTGGCTGCGGTGCGCCTCATCCGATATCACAATCACGTTGCTGCGCTCGGTGAGCAGCTGGGTGTCTTCGGTAAACTTGTGAATGGTGGTCAGAAACACACCGCCGCTGTTACGGCCCTTGAGTAGCTCGCGCAACTGCGCGCGGCTTTCCACGCTGGCAACCGTCTGGTCGCCGATATAGCCCTTGGCATTGGTAAATTGGCCGGCTAGCTGATCATCCAGATCGGTGCGGTCGGTAATCAGCACAATGGTGGGGCTCTCGAACGCCACGCTCTTCATCAACAGGCGGGTGAGAAACAGCATGGTGTAGCTTTTGCCACAGCCGGTGGCACCAAAATAGGTGCCGCCCTTACCATCGCCCAGCGGTTTCCGGTGCTGGAGGATGTTGTCATATAGCTTGTTGGCGGCGTAAAACTGCGGGTAGCGGCAGAGGATTTTATCCTCCTTACGCGACACATCCGGAAAGTAGATAAAGTGGCGAATAACCGCGCGCAGCCGATCCGGATGAAACAAGCCCTCGATCATGGTGTGCAGGGCGTTGATGCCGTCCTGCTCGATGCTCTCGTTGCCGGTGACCTTGCGCCAGGTGTAGTAAAACTCGTAGGGCGCAAACAGCGAGCCCATGCGTGAATTCACGCCATCGCTGATCACGCACAGGGCGTTGTACTTCATCAACTCCGGTATATCGCGTGCGTAACGGATAGTGAGCTGTTCCCAGGCGTTATAAATGGTCGCGTCTTCGCGCACCGCGCTCTTGAACTCGAACACCACCAGCGGGAAACCATTGATGTACAGAATGGCGTCTGGGATGCGCTTCTCTGTGCCTTCAATCACCAGCTGATTGACCAGTCGATAGATGTTGCCGGTGTGGTAAGCGGCGGCGGGTTCAGCCACCAGGGTTTCAACCTCACCTTCGGCCGGCACGCGCTGTTGCGGCAGGCCGCTGTAATCGATCAGCTGTATATAGAGATCTTTCTGGCTTTGTTGGGAGTGCTCGCGCTTGAGCAGAAAGCCATCGGCCAGGCGCTTGTGAATGGTCTTATTGGAGTCGTACAGGTCCAGCGCGGGCAGGCTTTCCAGTTGCTGGATAACCGATTCGATTTCGCCGGGGGTGATGTTGTCGGCGGCATATTGCGCCGCGAGAAACTGGCGCAGATCATCCTTGAGCAGCACCTCGCTGTTGCTACCGCGCTGCAGGCTCTCACCGGTAAAGTGCGGGTAACCCTGCTGCCCCAGCAGCTCGATAATCGCCTGTTCCAGTTTGGCTTCGTTGAAACTCATTGGGTACTCCCTTATCCCGTACTATCAGGTTCTTCCAGCCATCTGGTCCAATAGTGCCAGCATTGTCCTGATTGGCCAAATAAAGCCCTTGCTGCCCTTCAAGCCGCAGTAGCTGCCAAGCGTCTCTTGGGCTTGAGCGGGCCGCCTGACGAGGTTGCTACTGTTTAAAAAGTATAGGCAGTATGCCTATACTTTGTGCCATGAAAGGACCTTTCATAGAAACCTCTATTTTCACCGCGCGGTTGGCAACTACCTGACTGACGACCAGTATCGGCAGTTGCAGATTGAGATGCTGGCGAATCCTGAGTGCGGTGACGTGATGCCTCGCACGGGTGGTTTTCGCAAATTGCGTTGGGCTGATAGTAGAAGAGGGAAAGGGAAGCGTGGCGGTCTGCGCGTGGTGTATTACTGGCTAATGGGTGACGGTCAATTCTGGATGTTTTCGATCTACGACAAAGACGAAATGGAAAAGCTGACTGCCGACCAAGAGAAACAGCTCAAACAAGCGATCATGGTTGAGTTGAATAAGCGAGGTGCCAAATGAGCAAGCGCAATTTGTTCGACGAAATGATGCAGGGCGTCGACGAGATGGCGGCGCAGCGGGAGGGCAAGATCACCCTGCGCCAAGTGAAGGTCGAGAGCCGACCCGCGCCCGAGGTAACGGCTAATGACATCGTCGCCCTGAGGAAGAAAATGAAAATGTCACAAAAGGTCTTCGCCATGCGCGTACGAACCAGTGTCGAAACCCTGCGCAACTGGGAACAGGATAAGGCCAAGCCTAACGCTCAGGCGGCTTTGCTGATTAAATTGGTTGAGCAGTACCCTGATATGGTTGATCGGCTGGCTAAGGTATAGGCGCTACCGCTGTGCGAATCGATCAGCCATCTGACCCTTTTTTCTACATTGGTTTGTAATATCTGAAATACCAACCCTTTGAGTATGACTAATCTGGATAAAATAAACTGGCTGATGAAGAAAAACGCACGGCGGTGATGTTTTCATACTTCAGACGCGGGCAGCTGGTGCGGCTGATTGGCGCTGTCCAACAGGGCGAACATGGCGCGCTGCGGCCAGATACAGTCTTTAACGCCTTTGGCCATGCAGGGTCTTTGCGCCAGCCAGCCGCCAGCGCTATAGGGAGCGAGGTCGGTGATTTGCAGCTGGTCATACCAGAGCAGGTGATCCAGGTCCTGCTTCATGTGGTTCAGGGTGCCTTGCACCGAGCGGTCGCATTGGGTATCGCAATGCAGTGGCGTGAGGGCATTGGCAGCCGCATCCAACTGCGCCTGATTGGCGCCAACCTTGAGCAGGGTATTCATCAGGCCGTCCTGAAAATGATAATCCAGCTCGGCAAAGTCAGGCTTGGTCAGGCAGGTGAGCAGCACTGGAAAGCGCGTGGCGCTGTGCACAAAGAGCACGCAGTTGCGTCGCTGCCAGGTAATCAGGTTGGCATGCCAGCCGCTCAGCAGGCTCTCGCCTGGGTCATTGGCTGCAATCGGGCGGGCTCGGGTGTTTGGCAGCCGATCCACGGCGTTGACCGGGAGTTTGGCGTAGAGCTTTTGCGTGCAATGTAAGTGAATCATCCATTCAGGCCCGGTGCGCTTAGCATGTTCATGATTAACCGAATCAGCGTTTCTTTCTGTTTGGGGTCAGATTCGGCGACCAGCAATGTCAGTGCGGCCAGGCCGGTGTCATTGATGATCGGCTGGTCGTTGGCATTGAGCAGCCTGCCGTTACGGTGCAGAAAATCGACAAACAGAAAAGCGCCACTGCGTTTGTTGCCATCAGAGAAGGGGTGGTTCTTTACCACAAAGTAGAGCAGATGGGCCGCCTTGCTCTCGACGGTAGGGTAGGCCGGCTCGCCAAATATGCTCTGATCCAGATTCCCGAAAATACCGGCTAGGCCAGCCTCGCGCACCTGGGCAAAGAGGGCGGTTGCCTCGCCGCGTGACATCAGTTGCTGTTTGAGTTCAGTCAATGCTGCCATCGCTTCGTCTGGGCTGGGTAGCTTGCCGCCGGACTCGCCTTCGGGCTCTTCCAGCAAGCCTTCATCGTAGCGCTGTAGCCACAGAAACGTTTGGGTGTAGCGCGATACGATATCTACCAGACCGCGCCCGGCGTCGCCGCTCAATTCAGGGCTTTGCGCGGCTTTCTGGATTAGCTTCAGCGCCTGTTCCAGTTCGGCGGCGTTTTTTTCGAAACGGGTTTGATTGAGGGTATAGCCGCGTACCATATGCTCTTTCAACCGTTCGGTCGCCCAAATACGGAACTGCGTGCCCTGAAGCGATTTGACCCGGTAACCGACCGAGATGATCGCATTCAGGTTGTAGTGCTCTACGTGACGTTCAACGTACCGGCCACCTTCTTTTTGAACTGTCGCAAATTTTGCGACAGATGCCGCTGCATTCAGCTCGCCTTCACGAAATACATTATTTAGGTGTTTACCGATTGTTTTAACATCCCGGCCAAACAGTTCAGCGAGCTGCTGGCGGTTGAGCCACACGGTATCGCCTGCCAGGCGCACTTCGATTCGTGCCTGGCCGTCTCCGCTTTGAAAAATTTCGATCTGTTTGTCGTTGGTCATCGGTCGTTCTGCCTCATTGGCGCATGGTGATTGGGTTCGCTGTGGCGAAACCGATCACCCGCCTGAAGCGCATGAATTTGCCTTTGCAGTGGCATATCCTGCTCCCGCTCCAATCTGTCGTCCGTCACCTTGCGCAACATCAAATCACCTCAGCGACCAGCTGTTCAGCTTCGGGGATGCGTAGTTGGCCGGAGAGGAGTTTGGGGAGGAGGGTGTCTCGTACGGAAGCTAGTCTTGCAGTCTCATGGTTGAGTGCCGTCATCTTCTTGAAAGTCGGTGAGCATTGAGCGTCAAACAGTTTCAATACTGTTTCGTCTTGCGGTACGGATACAAAGTAACTATCAAAGCATGCGTTTTGGACACGCTGGCGACCTGAAGAGCCAACCATGCTGGTTACACAGTGCAGCCTGAAGTTGGCGTCCCGAGCTAAGCAGGCGACATACGGGCTTGAGATAGCACCTTTACCTCTCATCACAATGAATTCTGTTGATCCGAAGCCCGGCTCGTTGCCTTCCAGAAAATCCACGAGCCCGGTTTTTCCATTTTCGAGACATGGGGTAATGCGGGCTAGTAAAACGTCGTTATTTAGGAACTTCGCACCACCGGCATAAGCCTTCCACTCGAATTGGTCGATTCCGTACCCGCTTGTCGGCAGCGCTTTCATATCTGCATATTTTGCTACATGTCCCTTTCGCAGGGTCACCTTAGGATTGATCTGGATTGCGCTGGAGAGATCAAGGGGCTCCCACCCCTCCGGCACCCAGCCCATGGTGTCGGTAAACACAAAACAATCCGGAAACTGCTGGCGGATGGCGGCGGGGAGGGTGTGGGTTTGTTCTGATGATGTTTGCTGTGCGGCTTGGGCACGGCGTGCGGCGTGGGCGGCCAGTTCTGGCGGAATCTCGTTACCGGCGGCCAGGGCGTTATCGATCACCGGATCGAAATCCACAAACCAGCTTTTGAACAACGCCTGCGCCATGGCTTCGAGCGTGGTGTTCATCTGGCGGTTGAGTTCGATTTTTTTCTCGAAACTAAACAAAAGGTCCCCAATTTTTTTTTGGGTCAGAAAGCTGGGGTATGGGACAGGCTGTGCGACTAAATCGGAAGCGGTGATGCTAGCAGCTGCAGTTTGTTTCGCGATTTTTTGTATTAGTTCGCGGCCGTAAGAGGATTTAAAAAAATAAAAGTAGAAAAGCGAATATGCTTTCTCTGAATTGAACCTTAATCGAAAGAGGTTTGACTCAAATACTGGGGAGTCAGTCACGTCACCGACCAAAAGGCATTTGCCGACTCCATCTAGGACTAAAGATGTTCTTCCAAATAGCAGATCGCCCGGCTCGCAAGAAAAACGTCGTAATTCACTTTCAGTCACTCTCAGAAGCTCTGTCTCATGCGATAAAAAGAAATCACTTCCAAAAATGCTCGACATTTTTATCCAGCGATGACCGGAACCTTGGAACTCCTTACTTTTATAGAGACCGTTTCTCGGAGGCTCTTTTAGCAGCGTTGAGAGTTCAACCAGCTTGTAACACTCACTCCCCATAACCCAACCCCTCCAGATTCCGCCGAATCACCGCATCCAACTCCGCTGATTCTTTCATCTGCCGATACAGCGTCTGACTCAGCTCAGCCATCTTCTCTTCAAACAACACGCCGTCATCTTCCACCTCAGCAGCTCCCACATAGCGGCCGGGCGTGAGCACGTAATCTTTGGCCTTGATGTCATCCAGGGTGGCGGATTTGCAGAAGCCGGGTATGTCTTCATAGGCGGTATCGCTCCCGCTTTCCCCATCAAACTCGCCACGCCAGGCGTGGTAGGTGCGGGTGATCTCGGCGAGGTCGTCGGTGGTGAGTTCCTTGTGGGTGCGGTCGATCATGCTGCCGTGGTTGCGGGCGTCGATAAACAGGGTTTCGCCACGACGGTCGCGGAAATGCTTTCGGCCATCGGTAAACTGCTGGGCGCCTTTGCTCTTGGTGATAAACCACAGACACACGGGAATTTGCGTGGTGTAAAACAGCTGACCGGGCAGGGCGATCATGCAATCGACGTGATCGTTCTCGATCAGCTTTTGACGAATCAGGCCTTCGCCGCTGGTGTTGGTGCTCATGGAGCCGTTGGCCAGGACAAAACCGGCCACGCCGTTGGCGCTGAGCTTGGCCAGCATGTGCAGAATCCAGGCGTAGTTGGCGTTGCCGGTGGGCGGCACCTCATACCCGGCCCAGCGTGCGTCATCGGTCAGCTCGGTGCTGGCGCGCCATTCCTTCAGGTTGAAGGGTGGGTTGGCCATGATGAAGTCGGCTTTCAGGTCTGGGTGCTGGTCCTTGAAGAAGGTATCGGCGGGTACGTCGCCCAGGTTGCTGGCGATGCCGCGAATGGCGAGGTTCATCTTCGCCAGTTTGTAGGTGGTGGCGGTTTGTTCCTGGCCGTAGATGGAGATGTCTTTCTTGTTGCCCTGGTGGTTTTCGATGAACTTGATCGACTGCACAAACATGCCGCCGGAGCCGCAGCAGGGGTCATAAATCTTGCCCTGATAGGGCTCAATCATTTCGGCAATCAGGTTAACCACGCACTTGGGCGTATAAAACTCGCCGCCGCCCTTGCCCTCGGTGGCGGCAAAGTTGCCGAGAAAGTATTCGTATACCCGGCCGACAATATCCTGCTCGCTGGCCGCGCCGTCTTCGCGCGCGACTACGGTATCGATATTGTTGATCGAGTCGATCAGCGCGGCCAGCTTGGCGGAATCGAGCCCCAGACGGGAGAAGTAGTTATCCGGCAACGCGCCGCGTAGGGACGGGTTGTTCTTCTCTACGGTGTGCAGGGCGGTGTCGATCTTCACCGCGATGTCGTCCTGCTTGGCGTGCTTTTGAATATGCGACCAGCGCGCCTCTTCCGGTAGATAGAACAGGTTGCGCATGGTGTAAAACTCGGCTCGGTCTACATAGTCGCCCATGCTCTGATCGAGCAGCTCTTGCCTGCGTATTTCAAAGGTGTCGCTGACAAATTTGAGAAAGATCAGGCTCAGCACTACGTGTTTGTATTCCGAAGACTCAACGCTACCGCGCAGTTTGTCGGCGGTGTCCCAGAGGGTTTGTTCGAAGGATTTGGTCTTCTTGCTGGAGGCAGCTTTTTTGCTCATGTGTTTCGGCTTTGCGAGAGGGCTAATAGTGCGGGGCAGGCAATCCATTGCTTGGCTGGCCGGGTCCCTGTTGGCACAGAGCATAAAGCAGCCGGTTAGGTGTGCCAAGCAAGGGTGGTATCGCCGGTGCAGGTGGCTTTGGTATTCAGTGCTGCGAACGTCCCCGCTGGTGCGCTTTCTCTCTCGCCGCTCCTTATTAGTGCGGTGTATAAACCATGTGGCGCGCCTTGCACCATTTCCTTGCGCTCACCGACCACCCCTTGCTCTATTTTCACTGGCATAGGTTTTGCTGGCAGTAGTGCGCGTATCAGGGTGAGCTGGGTTTAGGAGGACGCCTGCTTCGGTGGTCGCCGCCGAGTTATCTGCTAGCGCTTAAATGGCGTTTATGGTCCCGACTCTATTCCTTTCTGCTTTGTGCCGGGTGAGTGGGATGACGCTCACCATGGACGGCTCTTCTGCAACGCCTACCTGTATCAGCTACATTATTGAGCAAGGTGCGTTCGCTTCAGGTCAGTGTTAGCGGCTAGCGGGTGATCAATGACCTTTACTCAATAAGAAAAACCATAAGGATTCAAGATGTCTATGAACATGCGAGTAGCAGGCGGTTTGTTTACCATGGCCTTCGGCCTGTTGATCAGCGGCTGTGCTCAGACTGCAAGTACGCCAACTCCGGTGGCGAGCGACTCAGCCATGCACACTAAACCCACCTATATTGGCCGCGCGCAGGACCTGTACGATTTGACGCCGCTCTACCAGCCGGACACTTACCGCAATATGGACCAGCTGTATTTCACCCGCAATGTGGCGCGGGGTGAGCAGGTCTATCCGCTCCCGCAGTTGCCCAACATGGACGTGACCTACGAGGCTGATGGCAGCGAGAAGAACGTCGATGACTTTATGCGCCGTAACCGCGTTGGCGGTGTGCTGATCATCAAGGACGGCAATGTGGTGCTGGAAAAATACGGCCTGGGTAGCGATGCCAATACCCGCTGGACGTCCTTTAGTGTGGTCAAGTCCATCTCCTCGACGCTGGTTGGCGCCGCCGTGGAGCAGGGCTTGATCGACGTGCAGGCACCTATCACCCAGTACGTGCCGGCCCTGGCGGGCGGTGCCTACGATGGCGTGACCGTAGAGCAGGTGCTACACATGAGCTCCGGTGCGGACTGGAATGAAACCTACCGCGACCCGACCTCTGACCGCCGCGAGCTGTTCACCCGGCAGCTATCCAATACGCCGGGCTCACTGGTTGAGCAGATGAGCCAGCTGGAGCGCAAATATGAGCCCGGCACGGTGTTCAAATACAGCACGGGCGAGTCGCACCTGCAAAGTGAGCTGATTCACGCTGCCACCGGCATGACCACCAGTGATTACTTGTCTGATCGCATCTGGGCGCGCATGGGCATGGAGCAAGCGGCCTATTGGCAGCTTGATGCGCAAGCGGGTCAGGAAATCGGTAGCAGTGGTTTTTCCGCCACGCTGAAAGACTATGGTCGATTTGGCCAATTCATCCTTAATGATGGCGTTATCGACGGTGAGCGTATTTTGCCCGAGGGCTGGATGGCTAAAGCCACTGAGGTTGATCCTGCGTCTTATCTGGCGCCGGGCAAGTTGTACGGCGGGGATTACATCCTCGGTTACGGCTACCAGTGGTGGTTATTCCCTACCGGCGAGCAGGCACGTGATCAGCACGATGGCGCGTTTGAAGCGCAGGGTATTTTTGGGCAGTTTGTTTACGTGAATCCCAAGGAAAATGTAGTGGCGGTGATCTGGAGCGCGTGGCCAGAACCTGAGATGGATAAGCAGGAAATGGAGACCTACGACTTTATTGCAGCCGCGATCAAAGTGTTGAAATAACGGGGCCTGCACTGCGAGGCATTCAGCCTCCCAGTCGCTAGCGGTTTGATAGCGCCCGATGCCTTGCGTCGGGCGTTTTCTATTGTGGTCTCATACTCAGGCATGGAGCGGGTTCACTGACATGCCTGCCAGGGAAAATTGGCTGTTTTACGGCCAACGCTGATCTATGTCATCGAACGTTCTGCCTTAGCTGCTACACTCGTACCTCTCATCTAGACCTATCTAGCACGCGGCTTTTCATTAAATTGAAGGAATTGGCATGCAACGGGCTTCTCCCAGAATTATCCGTATTCTTGCCGCTGTGGTCATTGCGTTGCTGCTGCTGGGCTTTTATGCCTGGTTTGAGCTACGACAAACCGGCTATGGCGAGGCATTCGTCAGCGGTAACGGGCGCATCGAGGCGACCGAGATTGATATCGCGACCAAGCTGGGCGGGCGGATTGAAAGTATTACCGTCAAAGAGGGCGACTTTGTTAAGCCCGGCCAGCTGCTGGTGCAGATGGATACCACCACCTTGCAGGCGCAGTTGAATCAAGCACAGGCGCAGCAGCAGCAAGCTGAGAACGCAATCGCCACGGCGGTATCTCAAGTGCGACAGCGTGAAAGTCAGAAAACCGCAGGTGAGGCGCTGGTGACGCAGCGTGAGGCTGAGGTTAATGCGGTCAGCAAGCGCTATGAGCGCGTGCGGGTGTTGGTCGAGCGCAACGCCATGTCGCGTCAGAGTCTGGATGATGCCTTGGCCACCTTGCAGAGTGCCAGGGCGGCGCTGGCTGCAGCGCAGGCGCAGGTGCACGCCGAGGAGGCTGGTATTGCTGCGGCGCAGTCGCAGGTGTTTGGTGCGCAATCGGCAATGGCGGCAGCTGGCGCTGCGAGCAACCGGGTAAGTGCCGAGATTACCGATAGCCAGTTGCTGGCTGATCGGGTGGCGCGTGTGCAGTTCCGCACGGCTGAGCCGGGCGAGGTGCTGGCAGCGGGCGGCCGGGTAGTCAATCTGGTTGACCTGGCGGACGTCTACATGACCTTTTTCCTGCCCGAACGTGAAGCTGGGCGGGTAGCCATGGGCGCTGATGTGCGCCTGATTCTGGATGCAGTGCCGCAGTACGTGATTCCGGCCAAGGTTAGTTATGTGGCCAGCGTGGCGCAATTCACGCCGAAGACGGTAGAAACCGAAAGTGAGCGCGAAAAGATGATGTTTCGGGTCAAGGCGCGGATTGATCCCGCGCTGCTGCGCGAGCATATGGAACAGGTCAAAACCGGCCTGCCCGGTATCGCCTGGCTCAAGCTGGATGCGGACGCGCCGTGGCCTGATGAGTTGGCAGTGAACGTGCCCCAGTGATCGCCTGCCGATGAGTGCCATCGCCGACATCAAGCAGATCACCCTGCGCTACGGCAAGACTTGCGCGCTGGATGACCTTACGCTGTCGCTGCCAAGCGGTCAGATGGTGGGCTTGATCGGGCCGGATGGCGTAGGCAAATCCAGTTTGCTGGCGCTGATCGTGGGTGCACGCAAGCTGCAGGAAGGCCAGCTACAGGTGCTGGATGGCGACATGCGTGACGCGGCGCATCGTCGCCGCGTATGTCCGCGTATTGCCTATATGCCGCAGGGCCTGGGTAAAAACCTGTATGCCACGCTGAGCGTGCGCGAAAACCTGGATTTTTTTGGCCGCTTGTTCAACCAGGGCAGCCAGGAGCGAGAACAACGCATTGCGTTGCTGCTGGCGAGTACCGGGCTGACCGACTTTATTGAGCGTCCGGCGGGCAAGTTGTCTGGCGGCATGAAGCAGAAACTGGGTTTGTGCTGCGCACTGATACACGACCCTGACCTGCTGATTCTGGATGAGCCCACCACCGGGGTAGACCCGCTGTCGCGCAGCCAATTCTGGGACCTGATCGGGCGTATACGTGAGGGGCGGCCGGGCATGAGTGTGCTGATCGCCAGCTCCTACATGGATGAGGCGCAGCGCTTTGATCATCTGGTGGTCATGGATGACGGCAAAGCGCTGGCTTGCGGCAGCCCCGACGAATTGCTGCAGCGCACCGGTACCAGCGATCTGGAACAGGCGTTTGTGGCCTTGCTGCCGGAAGAGAAACGCCAGAATCACGAAAAGCTGGTTATTCCACCGCGTACCGCTGATGGCGAGATTGCGATTGAAGCCCACGACCTGACTCGGCGATTCGGCGACTTCACTGCGGTAGACAAGGTCAACTTTCGTATTGAGCGCGGGGAGATTTTTGGCTTTCTGGGCTCCAACGGCTGTGGCAAATCTACCACCATGAAGATGCTGACCGGGTTGCTACCGTCCAGCTCCGGCGAGGCTTCGCTTTTTGGCAAGCCGGTGGACCCCAAGGACATCAATACCCGCAAGCGGGTGGGTTACATGTCGCAAGCCTTCTCGCTCTACAGCGAGCTGACGGTGCGGCAGAACCTCAACCTGCATGCGCGGCTGTTTCAGTTGGCGGCCGGCTACCGCGATGAGCGCGTTGCTGAACTGATCGAGACGTTCAATCTTGCAGAGGTGGCAGATAGTCTGCCCATGAGTGTGCCCCTGGGGGTCAGGCAGCGCCTGTCGCTGGCGGTCGCGGTGATCCATAAACCGGAAATTCTGATTCTGGATGAACCCACGTCTGGCGTAGACCCCATCGCCCGCGATGCGTTCTGGGCGCTGCTCGTTAAGCTATCGCGGGACGACGGCGTGACCATTTTCATCTCGACCCACTTCATGAACGAGGCTGAGCGTTGCGACCGGATGTCGTTGATGCACGCAGGCAAGGTGCTGGCCAGCGATACGCCCGAAGCGCTGCGGCTGGAGCGTGGCAAGGATACGCTTGAAGAAGCCTTTATCGATTGGCTGCGCGAAGCCAGTGACCCGCAGGCAACTCCGGATGCTGAGGCCGCCTCGCCAACACCGCAGGTGGTCAGTTCAACGGCAAGGTTGCCGCGTTTCAGCCTGCGCAGGCTGATGAGCTATGCCCGGCGCGAGACGATTGAACTGCGTCGTGATCCGATCCGCGGCCTGCTGGCGTTGTTGGGGTCGGTTTTTCTGATGTTCATCATGGGCTATGGCATCAATCTGGATGTGGAAGATCTCACCTTCGCGGTGCTCGACAACGACCGCACCACCTACAGCGAGCGCTACATACAAAACCTCTCTGGCTCGCGCTACTTTGTTGAGCGACCGCCGCTGGTCAGTCATGCCGATCTGGAGCAGCGCATGCGCGAGGGCAGCATCAGTCTGGCGTTGGAGATTCCACCCAATTTTGGCCGCGACTTGCTGCGCGGCGACACGCCACAGGTGGCTTATTGGGTTGATGGTGCCATGCCCATGCGCGCCGATACCCTGCGTGGCTATGCGCAAGGTATTCACCTCAACTACCTGCGCAGCTTGGCAGCAGAGCAGCCGTATACGGTCAGTATGGAATTCAGCAAGGTGGCCACGCGTTACCGCTATAACCCGGATGTGAAAAGCCTGCCGGCGATGGTGCCGGCGGTTATCCCCATCCTGCTGATGCTGATTCCGGCAATGCTGACGGCGCTGGCGGTAGTGCGCGAAAAGGAGCTGGGCTCGATCATCAACTTCTACGTCACGCCGGTGACGCGTCTCGAATTTCTGCTGGGCAAGCAGTTGCCCTACATCCTGTTGGGCTTTATCAATTTTCTCACCTTGCTGCTCTTGGCGGTGCTGGTGTTCAAGGTACCGGTGAAGGGGAGTTTGCCTACGTTGCTGTTGGCGGGGCTGGTCTATATCACTTGCGCGACGGGCGTTGGCTTGTTTATGTCTTCACTGCTGAAAAGCCAGATTGCAGCGATTTTCGGTACGGCCATCGTCACTATCGTACCGGCGGTACAGTTCTCAGGGCTGTTGCACCCGGTATCCAGCATGGAGGGCTTTGGCGCCATTATCGGTGAGCTATATCCCACCACCCATTTCCTCATCATCAGCCGGGGTGTGTTCTCCAAGGCGCTGGGGTTGAGCGAGCTTTATCCGTTCTTTATTCCAATGTTGCTGGCCATACCCGCCCTGACGCTATTCAGCGTGCTGGGTCTCAACAAGCAGGAAAAATAACATGCGCTCCCTCGGCAATATTATCCAGCTAGGCATCAAGGAACTGCGCAGCCTGTGGCGCGATCCGGCCCTGGTGTTGCTGATCATTTATGCGTTCAGCGCCAATATCTACTCCAGCGCCATGGCCATTCCGGAAAGCCCGCATCGAGCCAGTATTGCGGTCGTCGACGAGGATCGCTCACAGCTCTCCGGGCGGCTGCTGGATGCCTTTCAGCTACCGTATTTTGTGCCGCCGGTGCGTATCGATCAGGCCGCCATGGACGCCGGTATGGATAGCGGTAAATACACCTTTACGCTGGATATTCCACCGAATTTTCAGCGTGACGTACTGGGGGGTAAACAGCCGACCATTCAGCTTAATGTCGATGCCACGCAGATATCCCAGGCGTTCAGCGGCGCCGGCTATATTCAGCAGATCATCCAAGACGAGACGACGACCTTCGTCAGCCGTTACCGGACAGATACCGTGTTGCCGGTCGATGCCGTTGTGCGTATGGCCTTCAACCCGAACCTGGAGCGGAGCTGGTTTGGTTCGCTGACCGCGGTAATCGATCAGATCACCATGCTGTCGATTATCCTGACCGGCGCGGCGCTGATACGCGAGCGTGAACACGGCACCATAGAGCACCTGCTGGTGATGCCGGTTACGCCGCTGGAAATTATGCTCGCCAAGGTCTGGTCGATGGGGCTGGTGGTGCTGGTCGCGTCAGCGCTGGCCCTGCGCTTTGTTGTCGAGGGGCTGTTGGCGGTGCCGGTGCAGGGCTCTATTGCGCTCTTTCTGCTGGGCGCTGCGCTGCATCTGTTTGCCACTACCTCGATTGGTATCTTCTTTGGCACTGTGGCGCGCTCCATGCCGCAACTGGGCCTGCTGATCATTCTGGCGTTGATTCCGCTGCAGATACTTTCCGGCGAAGTCACACCGCGCGAGAGCATGCCGATGCTGATTCAAGTGATCATGCTGGCCGCACCCACCACGCATTTTGTCGAGTTGGCCCAGAGCATTTTGCTGCGTGGTGCCAACCTGGCTATTGTCTGGCCGCAGCTGTTGGGGTTGCTGGCGATTGGTAGCGTCTTTTTCCTCAGCGCTTTGGCGCGGTTACGACAATCGCTCCAGTAGTTTTTTATCCTGACGGCCATGTGGCTGACCGCCGTACTACCGATCAACCCTGGGCAGCAACCCGATCTGCGGCGCATGCTGCTGCACCGCAGCGCCGTAACCATGGCTGATGATCTAATTGCGCCCACTCTCCCTCGAAGCGAGTTAATAATCCGGATACGGGTATTTAGCACGGCTGGGCATGTTATGGGTGTTGGCTCTGACGGTAA
>MDTG01370561.1_pt1 | contig 35846 bp, 30 predicted proteins | sample 811421 | NCBI WGS metagenome assembly MDTG01 (sample SAMN05326645, study PRJNA326480) | marine metagenome | isolation source: seawater | place: Pacific Ocean: South East | collected 2011
GCCACAGTAATACGGAGCGAAACGCATTTATCCGTCAATTACGGCCATGGCAACTGCATTACCAGACCATCGACAGTCGCTCCGGCAGCTCGTGCCGTGACAAAAAGGGCTACTTCGATCTCGACAGCACATTCGTGACCATCTGCACCTCGCGGGCCGGACGCTCGTTCTCGCCCTTGCGGATCACGTACATGCTGCCATCGAGGGCGGTTGCCCCCGCCAGCACATACTCGAGCACTCGGCCCGTGCTCCTTGACGGCCCCAGCACGATGCGACCGCCTTCGATCGAAACGGCGCGTGAGAGTTCGGTCATGTCGGAGAAGTAGTTGAGCGAGAGGGCCCCATCCGGAGCGCTGACCCACACGACCCCCTGCGTGGCTTCATTCGATACAGGAACCACGCCGCTCAGCCCGTCGTCTCCATCCAGACCAACCCACGCCTCAGGCTGTCCGGACTCGGTGCTGACGTACGCCAGCATGTCGCCACCCGGGCTCCAGCTTCCGTTGCGGAAGATCGCCGGATCGGAAATCAATCTCCTGGAAACGGCTCCCTCCTCGAGGCCGACGACTTCGAGGTATGCATTCTGGGTATCCCATTTCCTTCTGGTGAAGAGCAGTGCATCGGAATCGTCGCTGAACGCCAACGGGGTGAGCTCCTCGAGCTCGGACTGCATCAGCGTGCGGAACTCGTCGTCCTTCGCCATGTCGAACAGGAGGATCCCGACCTCCCGCTTCGGTATGGATGTGTAGGTCTTTGCCGCGGCCATGGAGCCGTCCGAGGAGAGGACCGGATTGAAGATGTCCCGATCCGCCAGTGTCACGAACGGTCTCAGGCGCGGAGGTGACAAGGTCCCCTTCATGAGATTCCACATCGCATTCGACGTGTTGGTGTTCGTCACCAGCAGCGTCCGCCCGTCTCCACTCACGCTGACCATCTCCTCGAGCGCACGCTCCTTGTACGAGAGCTGCGCCAGCTCTCCATCCATTCCATATCGCCAGATCGTCCGCTCTCCCCCCTGAAGCCCTCCGGGAAGGAAGACCAGCGAGTTGCTTTCGCTCAGGTCGAAGTTGCCTCCGGACCACGTGTTCATGGTCCGAAGACCCGACACCAGCGGGCGTTCCAGACCCGACACCATCCTCTTGATCGGGTCGTAGTCGATCACGAAGAGCGTGGTGTCACGGGTGTAGACGATTCTGTCGTCGGCGGCCAACTGGGCGATCGCCGTCCGCGGAATGAGCAATCCCGTCTCGCCGGTCACTGCATCCACCCAATAGAGATCCTGCTCGTAGCCTTCCTTGCCGTAGATGTCGGTTCCCATCAGGAACAGGTCGTCTCCCATGAAATCGAGCATGCGAATGGGGCGGGCGACGACTTCGTCTTCGAACCGGAGCTCGGTACGTCCGATCTCCTGCCCCGTCCGGGCATCGATTCGGACAATGTTGTACGGATTCTCGGTCGCAAAGAGCAGCGTGTCCTCGTCGAGCCAGGTGAATCCGCGCGGATACTCGGAAGCGTAGCCGACACCGAAGATCGCCCTGCTGACGGTTCCGATCTGCATCGGAGGAAGATCCGTCGTCATGTCCAGCCGCATGATCTGAAGCGGCAGATTCTGGTTGCCGGTCTCCACGATGAATACGAAGACGGATCCACTGGGAGAAAATCGTCCCTGCAGTGAACCACGGGAGTCGGGTACCTGGATCGTTTCGAACGAGTCGAGGGCCCGCAGGTGGATGAACGTCGAAAGGACCTTCTCCCGATCGGGACTCGAGTCCGATTCCTGCTCCATGGTCCGCATCGCCACCGTTCTTCCATCCGGTGATATCTGAACCGAGTACAGATCGAATCCCGAAGGAGCTTGGAGGGAGAATGAATCCGACATCCCCGAAGGCGGCTGAACCACGGGTGGCTGCATCACCGGAGGCGCTGACGGTGGCGGTGGATCCGAAGCCCTCCATTCCGGGAAGACGAACAGCAACAGGGCGACCATGACCATGAGAGCCAGTGCTATCCAGCCGCCGTTGAACCAGACCCATCTCTGGACGGGACGATTGCCGTCGCCGGCCGGCGAAGCCTTGGAGAGTTGTGCATTCCTGGCCACCTGGACCTGATCCCGCTCACGCTGGATGATCTCCAACTCGTTGCGGACATCGATCGCCGTCTGCCATCGGCGATCGGGGGATTTCTCCAGGCAGCGACGCACCACCCGCTCGAGCTCGGGTGGAACCTGATCATTCAGATGCCGCATCCCGGGGGGATCATCCTTGATGATGCTCGACAGCATCGAGATCGCACTGTCGCCCGAGAAGGGCGAAGCACCTGCAGCCATCTCGTAGAACACCACTCCGAGCGAGAAGACATCGGTGGAGGGCGTCGTGGGCTGCCCCTGCGCCTGCTCCGGTGACATGTAGTCGATCGTTCCGAGAATGCGGCCTTCCATGGTGGCGTGGTCGATGACCGTATTCATGTTTGCAGCATTGACGGATTCGACTTCGGGTCCGTTCAACTTGGCCAGACCGAAGTCGAGCACCTTCACACTTCCGTCGGAGGCGACGATGATGTTGTCAGGTTTGATGTCACGATGAAGAATCCCCTGCCTGTGCGCCGCGGCGACCGCATCGGCGATCGGCACCCCGAGTTCGAGCACGCGGTCGACGGACATCGGACGCTCGGATCGGATCAGTTCGGTGAGCAAGCGGCCCTCCACGAACTCCATGGCAATGAGATCGACGCCATCGATCGACTCGATCGCGTGGATCGTGACGATCCCAGGATGCTGCAACGCGGCCAGCGCCTTCGCTTCACGGTCAAATCGGGCCTTTCGAGCCTCGTCCTCGGCGACCTCCGGCCGAAGGATCTTGATGGCGACGGTACGACCGAGCGTCGTATCGATCGCCTCGTAGACCTCGCCCATCCCCCCTCGCCCGATCACCTTCTGCAGCGCGTACCGCCCGAACGTGCTTCCGCTTCGATCCTGAGACTGATTCATTCCGCCAACCTTCCATGCCGGCATCGGCACGAACTACCCCACAGCCGATTCGGCTGCCCAGACAAGACCAACCATGATTCGGATTGCCGTCATTATAGAAAGATTCCCCTACCACACGCATTACAAGAACAATGGAAATACGGCATCACCCACACGATGGCGGTGCCGTGGACTGCGCCTCGATTCGATGTGAAATTCGGCATCGATGCCACGATGCCGAAGAAGCCGTCGTAGCGTGGAACGAGGAGACGAACCATGCGACACCGAGAAATCAACGCATCGACATGCAACCTCGCCGTCATCGCGGCTCTGATCTGCTGCATGTCGGACGTGGCGCATTCGAACATCGACTGTCCGCACGATCTGAACAACGACTCGGTGGTGGGCGTCGACGATCTCCTGACGGTGATCTCCGGCTGGGGACCGTGCACGCCTCCATGCGCCGCGGACATCGACGGCTCCGGAACCGTCGGCGTCGAGGATCTGCTCGACGTCGTCGCCGAATGGGGGTCCTGCTCGACGCAGGGCACGGTGCTGCTCTTCGCCCAGGATCTGGAGCATCGATCCGAAGGAACCTACGACGAGGACATGCTGGCCGAAGACTGGAATGCACCGGCATGGTCCGGGGGTGTTGACGATGGACGCGTCTCCATCGTGGAAACCGATGGCGGCAACAAGGCGCTTTCGATCCTCTACCCCGAAGGCGAGTACGGCACATCCGCAACCGGCGCACAGTGGAAGGTCGCGCTGGACGGCTCGCATGAACACATCCGTCTTTCATACCGGATGCGATTCGGCACGGGATTCGACTTCGTTCGCGGAGGCAAACTGCCGGGGCTGATCGGAGGAGAGGGAAACACCGGCGGCGGCGTTCCCGACGGCACGGACGGATGGAGCGCACGGATGATGTGGCGAAGCGAGGGAGCGGCCGTGCAGTACGTCTATCATCCCGATCAACCTGCGAACTACGGAGAGGATCTCCCGTGGACCCGGGGCGGAGCAGCTGCGAGCTTCCTGCCCGGACAATGGCATGAGGTTGTCCATGAGATACGGATCAACACTCCGGGAATGAACGACGGTTCGATCACCGGATGGTTCGACGGCAAGCTCGCCCTCGAGGCGACATCCATGCGATTCCGCGATGTGGACGAGTTCGCGATCGACGGCATGTACTTCAGCACGTTCTTCGGCGGCGGCAGCTCGAGCTGGTCGACCACGAAGGACGAGACGATCCTGTTCGACGACTTCAGGATCGAATGCCTCGATGATGCACCGTTCACGTCATGCGACGGACGCTGAAGGGCCTGTGCATCTCCGGATGGATCCAGGCGTCGAATGGACCCTCGGAAGCATGGTTCCGATCGTCATGATCGGCGGAGGGAATCCGCTTCGGGCAGAAGCCGACCGTGTGAGACCCCAAAATCCATCCCTGAATTTCGGGTTCGATGGTTGACATCCTCGTGCCGTACGCAAAACTTTGTGAATGAGAAATCCACACCTGAAATGCCTGACGATCCTTGCCGCGCTCCTCTGTGCCGCGGCCCCCGCCGCCGCCCAGCAGCAGCTCAACGAGAACATCAGCGTCGGTGGCGTCAATCGCTCCTACATCGTGTACCTACCGGTGAATTTCAGTCCTGCCGAGAACATGCCCGCCATGTTCTTCTTCCATGGTGGCGGCGGAACTGCAAACCAGGGGATCTTCGAGTGCGACTTCCGTTCGCTGGCGAACTCCGAACGGTTCATCGTGGTGTATCCGCAGGCCATCAACAGCACGTCAGGTACCAACAGCTGGGATTGCCTTGGCGACTACCATGGCGGAATAGACGAGATGGGCTTCGTCTCCGTGATGATCGACGCATTGGCCGACAACTACAACATCGACACCCAGCGGGTGTATGCAGGTGGCTATTCACTCGGTGGCAGCATCGTCTACGACATCGCGGCCTATCTTCCGGATCAGGTGGCCGCGATTGCGCCAGTTGCAGCCAACATGTGGGAGTGGACGCTGAGCGACGTGAACTGGTCGACTTCGGTCGCCTGCGTGCATCTGCTCGGTACAAACGACTTCTACGCTCCCTACGGAGGGAACGACTACAGCATCTCGACCGATGCCCAGAACAGTCACTTCGTGAGCCTCAACGGCGCCGAGACGGATCCGCTTGTCGAGAATCTGGGTGGCAACATCACACGCTACACCTGGGCACCGGGCGATGGCTGCCACGGTCACCAGCACTATCGTCGTCAGGGGGGCGGCCATGATGCACCATCGGGATATCCCCAGGGTCCGCAATGGATCTGGGACTTCGTCTCCCAGTACTCGCTCGATGGCGTGCCCGGCTGCAACGATGCCGACTGCCCCGGAGACATCACGGGCGATGCCGCAGTCGGAGTCAACGATCTGCTGGCAGTGATCGCCGCCTGGGGCTCTTCCGACGGTGACGCAGACGGAAACGGCACCACGAACGTCGACGACCTGCTGATCGTCATCGGCAACTGGAACGCCACCTGCTCCTGATCTTCAGGACCGCTGACAGCGTGGACACGCGAAGGTGCTGCGCCCCTGCTGCGTGAAGATCCGGATCACACCGCTGCATCCGCTGCGGCGGCAGCGCAATCCATCACGCCCGTAGACACGGAACGAACTCGGATACGCACCCACCGCCCCGTCGGGAGCTGCGAAATCCTTCAGTGTCGATCCGCCCGCCGCGATGGCACTCAGCAGAATCGACTTGATCGCCGGGGCAAGTCGACGGCACCGCGGAGTCGGCTTCCCGGACGAGGTGGCCAGCGAACCCGCGAGCACACGGGGCGAGATGCGTGCCCGATGCAGGGCTTCGCAGGCGTAGATGTTGCCCACCCCCGCCACGACATGCTGATTGAGGAGTGCGGATTTGATGCTGCAGCGACGTCCCTGCAGTGCCGTGGCCAGTACGAATGCGTCGAAGTCGGCGGCGACCGGCTCCGGACCAAGGCGTCCGATGACACGGTGCGACTCCAGATCTCCGGCAGAGACGATTTCCATGCTTCCGAATCGACGCGGGTCGTTGTAGATCAGCAGTCGCCCGTCCTCCATCGTGATCACGACATGATCGTGCGGTCTGAGCTGTCCCGGGCCATCGTCGAATATCGTGATCGTACCGCTCATTCCGAGATGGACGATCAGTGCATCGCCACCCTCCAAATGAACCAGCAGGTACTTTCCACGGCGATCGAGTTTCGAAATCCGACACCCTTCGAGACGCTGCAAGAAGTCGTCCTGAAACGGCCACCGAAGCCCCGGGCAGTTGAGCTGGGCATCGAGCACGACGGAACCGACGCACTGCGTTTCAAGGCTGCGTCGGACGGTTTCGACTTCGGGAAGTTCTGGCATGGCGAATGGTAGGCTTCCCGACCCGGAACCCGAGGTCACCTCGGGACATGAACGGGAGCCGCTGCATGATTCGGTCAATCGATGTTCGGATCGAACTCGTATTCGTCCTCGATGTCCTCACGAAACTCCCTCATCATCACATTCGTGAAGAAACCGTCCTTGTTGAGAACGCCGAACTGACCTGTGCCCTGCACGACCTGCTCCACGACCGCCGCCGCTCTGATCGTCCGCAGCGTCCGCTCCATTCGCCGATTGGACATCGTCGAGTCGACGGCGATCCAGCCGACGGCGACGGAGATGAAGACGAGAAGGATGACGATGACGGATCTGAATACGCTGTCTGGCATGACATTGCTCCGAAGCGGACGATCGATGGAATCAGCGGACCTGGCACGAACGTGCCTCTGCAAGTGTACTCAGGGTGACGGCGCACGAGATTCGAACAAGGTCAGTTCGCACGGCGGATCCTCAGCAGATCGTTGAACTCGGTGAAGTCGCCCTCCACCCAGTCTGCCGGCATCAGCTCGACCTCGTGCCCATCGGCGACCATCGCATCGATGACCGGCTGGACGAACTCCTGGCGTCGCGCCGGGCCGGTGGTGGCGAACGTGGGAAAGATGCGGACTTCCTTCCCGACCCGAACCAGCTCCCTCACCGCGGCGACATGGAAGTCGAGGCCCATGCTTTCGTTCGACATGAGCCCCCCCCGCTCAAGCGAGGCGTAGATGAACAGGAAATGTCCACTGAGGACCAGGTCGAACGAACGCTCTTCGAAGGGAAGATCTGGGAGCGACGCAGCGACATATCGATCTCTCTTTGAACGATACATGTCGACGAAACTCTCGAGCGCTTCAAGCTTGAGTCGCATGAAGTCGTCGGCCTGCTTCTGATCCCAGGCCTGCTCGGGATCCTCCTGCCACTTCTTCATGGCATCGGTGATCTCCGCATGCCCGCGTTCCCGAAGCACATCCGGATCGAATGCGTACTGCGGATCCGCTGCATGCATGTCGAACCCCTTCGCCAGCCCTTCGGCGACGAGCGCATCAGGCCCGCCAGGACAATCGAGCACCTTCAGGCCTGCCAGCTGCTGCTCTTCAAGGGCATACATGCCGAGGCATTCATCCCAGGTGCGTCCGAAGAAGATGACATGGTCGAGACTGAAGGTCATATGCCGATTGTAATGTTGACACGGATACTCTGCATGGTCTGCGCAACTACGAATCGCCTGTCCGCATACGACTGATCGAATGCGTTGTTCCACCTGTTCCATAAAGACCAGTTGGACTGTCATCAAACGTACGCAAACGTTTGTGATTTCCATGCATCTCGGCAACATAACAAACGTATGTTCATTCATATGCCCCACCTCAAACATCTATCGTCTCTTGCTTCAATTCTCCTTTGCGCATCATGCTTCGGCTCATCGATCGAATACATCGACAACGGCCGGGGATCGGTACCGGTGCACCTTCCATCGAGCTACGACGGAACGGAACCCCTGCCGCTGATCATCTCGCTTCACGGCTACAACGACCCGAATGTCGAGGCGTACTTCGACTTCGTGCCGCAGGTCGATGAGAAGAATTTCATCTACTGCATCCCGACCGGCACCACCAACTTCACTGGAGCGTCGTTCTGGAACGGCACCAACGCCTGCTGCGACATCTTCAACAGCAACGTCGATGACTCCGGCTACCTCAGGCAGATCATCGAACTGATCCAGGCCCAGTACGCAGTCGATGAATACAGCATCCATTTCACCGGAATTTCCAACGGCGCCTTCATGTCCTATCGAATGGCATGCGACCACGCCGACCTGATCGCATCGATCGCCCCCCTGGCGGGAACGACCTACGACAACGCCGATGCGTGCGATCCGAGTGAACCGGTGCACGTTCTTCACATCCACGGAACATCCGATTCCACGATCGAATACGGCGGCGGCTGCTTCTTCCTCGACTGCTATCCCGGCGCGGAGCAATCGGTGTCGACATGGCTCGACTACAACGGATGCAGCTCTTCCGGGGTCGACGGTGGAGCCGCCTTCAATCTCGATTGGAGCGTCGGAGGAAATGAAACCACAAGTACGATCTATCAACAGGAATGCGAAGACGGCGTCACCGTGGAACTCTGGCGGATGGCCGGCTCCGAGCACGTGCCCAACTTCCGCCGCAACAGCGATCCTGTCACGAGCAACCTGTTCGCCAACCGAACCATCGACTGGCTCCTGACCCATCGAAAGGCCGGCGAGATCCAGTGCTCAGGCGACGTGGACGACGACGGCACCGTCGGCGTCGAGGACCTGCTGTCGGTGCTCGCAGCCTGGGGAACGGACGATGCCGCGGCGGACGTCGATCTCGACGGGACCGTGGGCGTCAACGATCTGCTTGCACTGATCCAGTCCTGGGGCGACTGCAACCGATAGCCCGACGCCGTTTCCACTCAGGACTCGACTGCGTCCGGCTCCGGCTCGGGGCGTGCGGTCTGGGCCGCAACCATGTCCCGATAGTGATCGTTGCTCGCCAGCAGCTGCTCATGGGTCCCCTGGGCGATGCACGTACCGTGCTCGAGCACCACGATCAGATCCGCATGCCGGATCGTCGACAGCCGGTGCGCAATCGCGAAGGTCGTTCGCCCTCGAAGCAGACGATCGATCGAAGCCTGGATGAGCCGCTCACTCCCCGTATCGAGATTGCTGGTCGCTTCGTCCAGAATCAGGATTCTCGGGTCCGCGAGGATCGCACGGGCGATGGCCAGCCGTTGACGCTGCCCTCCCGAAAGGCGGACCCCACGTTCTCCGATCAGGGTGTCGAATCCATCCGGAGTCTCCTCGATGAACTCGAGGGCGTTGGCCGCCTCGGCGGCGAGCCGGACATCCTCGGCGCTGGTCTGGCGACGACCGAAGGCGATGTTGTCTTGGATCGTTCCGTCGAAGAGGAAGACGTCCTGTTCCACGATGCCGATGAGGCTGCGATAGCGCTCCAGCGAAATGTCGCGAAGATCCACACCATCTAGACGAATGCACCCCTCCTGAGGATCGAAGAATCTGGCGATCAGATTGCACAGCGTCGTCTTGCCCGCACCAGATGCTCCGATGAAAGCGACGAGTTGACCGGGTTCAGCCGTGAATGTGAGGTCATGAAGAACCGGAACCGCCGACTTGGGATATGAGAAGGCAAGTCCCTCCACTTCCAGGCGACCCACGATCGATGTCCGATCCAGATTGATCGCATCCGGCGCATCGGGCAGTTCCCGGGGCTCCTCCAGAAGATCGAGCACCCGATCGAGTCCGGCCAGGTTGGTCTGGAACGAGGTGGCACTGGAGGCAAGCGTCTCGATCGGCCCGAGCAGCAGTACCAGATAGGTCAGGAACATCACGAGATCGCCCACCGTGATGGTCCCCTCCAGCACCTGAAGTCCGCCGTAGAAGAGCAGCGCCGCACTGGCCACCGGAACGGCCAGGGCCCAGATCGTCTCGGTGATGCGCGACCACCACCATGCGTTGATCTCCTGTCGGGCGAGCATGTGGTTGCCCGAGGTGAATCGTCCCGATTCGGTGCGATCACGCCCGAAGGCCCGAACCACCCGCATCCCCGAGAACACCTCGGTCGCATGGGCGTCGATGTTCGAACGCTGCACCCTGATGTCGCGATAGAGCGGTCGGATCCGATTGATCCAGGTCCGGTGCGTGAACCAGACCATCGGAAGAATGCACAACGCCCCCAGCAGCAGTCGCCAGTCGGTGAAGGCCAGAATCGTGAGAATGCCGACGAGTTGGATGATCGCCCGCCATGGGTTGTAGATCAATCCGAAGATCAGCTCCGCGATGCCGCCCGCATCCTCTCTGAGCAGACTGGCGACTCCACCGGATCGAAGTTCGCTGATGCGATCCAGGGGAAGACGGACCGCGTGGTCGAACACACGCTTCCGCAGATTCACGGCAAGCAGGCGACTCGCCTTCGTCGCCTGCCATCGACTCGACAACCCGCACACGACGCTTGCGAAGGCGACGACGATCAGGGCACAGGCGATCACGACGAGGAGCCGCCGTGGATGATCATCCAGCTGCCACGACTGCGGCATCCAGTTCGCGACCGATGCCGGAAGCGGATCACCGGTGAATGCATAGTCGATGACGAGCTTCGTGGCCGCCGGAGGCAGCAGGCCGAACAGCGTCCCCATCGTGAGCAGGCCGAGCGCGAATGCGACGGTGCGTCGCCGCCGCCCCAGCATCGTGAGAAAGATACGGAACAGTTCGCCCGCCGAGCGGCTTCGCTTGAGACTTCGCGTCGTCCCACGATGGGTCATGTGGCTCCGGGATTGCTTCGCCTGGCTGCGCCGCTTCCGGGCAAACAGCTTGTAGGCCGAGAACCGAAGGCCACTTGAGCCGCGCTGAAGCGGCTGATCGAGATGGGAGTCCGGAGAAGACATAGGCAGACCATCCTAGCCGCCCCGATCGGATGCAGAAACCCGAATGCCGCGGAAGGTGCCATCGTGATGGCCTTCGACTACTTCGCCTTTCGCAGTGGCCGACGTCCGTCACGGCACGCCTTGGAGCAGTAGACCACACGCTCCCAGTCACGCTCCCACTTCTTGCGCCAGGTGAACGGCCGCAGGCATCTCGGACAGGTCTTTTCCGGCAACTGCTTCTGAGGCATCTTCGAACTCCTTGCAGCATTTCCGCATGGAGGGATTCAGTCGCCGGCCGCGAGTTGATCCCAGCGGCGTTTCGCCTCGGAAAGCGATCGTTCCGGATCGACGATCGGCGTCGGACCTCCGGCAAGCCAGGGTGCGTGCCGAGACTCCACGGGAAGCGATCCGATGCGATCACCGAGCCATGCCGCGACGTAGTCGCCGGTCGGATCGTAGTTCGCGGCCTGCCTTGCGACATCGAATCCTCGAAATCCCCTCGGATCCGCACCGACACCCGCCGCATAGGTCCAATTGCCCCAGTTCGCCGATGGGCAGTAGTCGATCAGGCAGTGCTCGAACCATCGAGCCCCGCGTCTCCAGTCGACATCCAGATTCTTCGACAGGAAACTGGCGACGATCTGCCTTCCACGATTGGACATGAAGCCGGTGGTGGACAGCTCGATCATGTTGGCATCGACCAGCGGAACACCGGTTTCGCCGGTGCGCCACGACTCGAAACGGCCTTCCGGATCCCCCCACGCCAGATCGCTCTGCACGGGACCGCCACGAAGGAACATGGAAGGCCCGTGCTTCATCAGATACAGCCGAAAGTACTCACGCCACAGAATCTCGAATCGAAGCCAGTAGGTCGACTCGTTCGCGAGGCGCTGCCGCTCGTAGCGAAGCGTCTCGCTCACCACGAATCTGCCCGACAGGCAGCCATTGGCGAGCCACGGCGAGAACTTGGATGAATAGGCTTCGCCGAGCATTCCGTTTCTGGTCTGCTTGTAGCGTTGCAGATTGTCGTGATCGAACATCCATGAGTGCAGACGATCCAGCCCCTGCGACTCTCCACCCTTGAAATCCATCACACTCCGCTCGTCGGCGTCGACCACCTCGTAGCCGAGTGATCGAAGATCGGGAACCCCACCGATGTCGAAACCGGACGGCAGTTGGGGAATGGCCAGCGAAGATGGCGTCTCGCGAGGCCGGGCGAATGCGATCTTCTTCTCGACATGCCTTCTGAATCGACTGAAGACTTCGGGAAGTTCATCCGCGATCACATCGAGGTCTTCCACTTCAAGCACGGACTCGTACCCGAGTGGCTTCCACTTCGGTCCCAGGGAGGCCGCCAGCAGTCGCTCGATGCCCCGCTCCTCGGTACCCGGCTGGCGGAACGCGATGACCGAGTCCACATTCAACTCCGCTGCCAGCTCGGGAATCACCTGTTCGGGTTCGCCGACACGAACGATCAACTCAGAACCGAGTTCGCGAAGGGATGTCCGGAGCGATTCGACGCTTTCGAGCAGAAACCGGACTCGACGCGAGCCCGCTCGCGGGAAGCCATCCACGAGTTCCAGATGTTCCCGGGGGTCGAAGACCCAGACACCGACCACGGGGCGATCCTCACCACCCCTGCTCTCGAACAACGGCTGATCGTGAACCCGCAACTGACTGCGAAACCACAGAATCGAACTCTCGTAGACGGTCATGACCAATGATTGTTCACATCCGGAACCCCGGCCGGATTTTCCAGCTATTGCCCCCCTCCTTTCCCCGAGAACTTCTCGGAAATCGAATGTGGCCCCACTCGATCGGCGTGCCTAGACTTTCGTCCCCCTCATCTACGGGTGCGGCGGATTCCGCCGCGAAACCCTCATTTCAACCACAAGGAACCATCATGTCCGCCAACGAAACACATACCTGGCCCGATCTTGCAATCGGTCTCTACGAGCATCTGACCGGCAAGAACGCCGAGATCATCTACAGCTTCGACAACATGCAGATCGGCATCCCCAGCAGCACTGGTTCCGACGCCAAGAAGGCCTCCTGGCATCTCAACGGCACCGTCAGCATCCACACCCGCACACACGGTGGTCAGTGATTCGTGGGTGTGGTCCTTTCAGGCAACCTGCGGATCCAGTTCGGCCGGCATTCGGTTCGCGTGCATGGTGAAAGCTCGCGACTGATCGCGGATTTTCCCTCACTCGGATCGATCATGCAGTTCCGCAAGGGACTTCCCGACGTACCGGATCACGGTGGTGACCCCATGGCAAGGCTGACCGAGCATCTGGACCTCACGGTTCGGATCAGGAAACGCCGGGTCGCCACGATCACAGCACGGGACGGCCGACTGACCATCCATCGCCATTGGCCGGCGATCCTCCTGAGCCTGCTGCCCCGCGGTGGGACGAATAACGACAGGTGATTCGATCGGGAATCGAGGCGGTCACGCTCGCCGCGGCGACGCGGACGTGCGGCACCCTGCAACACGAATACAGCACCCCCGCTTTCGCGGGGGTGCTGTCGTTGCGTGTCATTCCATCGCGATCGAACTCGTGATCACATGTTGTCGCCTTCGGGATCACCGAGCGTGACCATGCTCTGGAAGTACTCGATCACGGTCGAATCCGAGACGTTGAGCGCGGGCCACTGCGGCCAGTCGAACGTGTCGTTCATGAATGGCTGCATCTGATCCCAACTGAGCACCGTCAGGTGATTCAAGTCGTGATTGATCGCCGTACCACCTTCGATGGGCCGGAAGCCATGAGTTCTTCCGTGCATCCATCCGCCGTAGTGCGGTTCCATCTGAAGCGTGTTGATGAACCGATCGACCAGCCCGTTCTGTTCGAGGTGGTCGGCGTAGCCCTCGTGGCAATGCTGACGGACCATGTCCATCACCTCGGACTTCATCTGGCTGGGGTTGGAGACCAGGCGTGCGGTCCGCTGAATGTCCGACAGGAGCTGCGGGTCGTAGGCATCGTCTCTGATCCAACCGACCTTCGCACCCTGCATCATGTAGTACAGCCCGACGCCGTGCATGTCGCCGCCCCAGGCCTGGTCGTTGTTGGTCAGCGACTCGTCGAAGGCCCACTGACCGACTTCATCCTGATCCAGTTCGGAGAGCCCGAGGAAACCGCGAAGATCGTTGTAGGCGAGCATGGCTTCGGTCGTGATGGCCGTTCGACCACTGACCAGCTCCTCGTATCGGGAGTTGTTGTTCGAGCCGTGGAAGCTGCCCCAGCACGTGATGTCGGTGTAGTAGCCCGAACATGGATCCTCGGGGTCGGTCGGGCATACACCCCAACCTGAAATCACGCCAAGAAGATCGTTCACGTTCACGGCACCAGATTGATCGAAGTCCGCCGGACACGATGCCGGCTGCTCCGGACATTGTCCCCACCCCGCAAGCACTTCCAGCAGCTCGTCGGTGTTGACCAGCTGGTCGCCGTTGAAGTCCGCCGGGCAGAAGCCGTTGGCGGAAATCGCGGAACCAGACAGTGCGACTCCTGCAAGAAGTGTCAGATGAAATACGCTTCGATGTCTCATAGATATTCCTCCTGTGATAGATGGGCGACTTGTGCCCGGACATGTCCTCTCTTCACCAAAGATAGAAGGGAGCCCACCGACTCCCTCCATGTGTTGCCTAAAAGCATTCGTCCGAATCCCAGACCGGTCAATCAATTTGTATTTTGAGGGAAGGCATCGACATGCACCTAATCGTCATTCCAACTTCCACAAGATCGAATGCATTCTGCAACAAGGCTCATGACCACAAATCAGGATCGCCGGCTGACGTTTGCCGGCCGAAAGCAGATGCATGACCGTGACCGGAGTCCCACCGGCATGGGGGACTCTTCGGATCATTGCGCAACTCGTACTCCATGATCATTCGGCGGGCGGACTCGATGTGGCAAGACAAGACGAGATCGACCGTGACCTCTGCGACCGACGCCGCCCCTGTCGTCGAAGCATGTCACACGCCGACTTGTCATCGGAAACTGGGATGACCCATGCGATGTGAACAGCGTGCTGCTTGCGACCGCGGAATGGGACAAACTCCGCCCACAGACCCCTGATGCCGTACTTTCAACGTACATCGATCAGCATCGCATTCGTGCCGAAGAAGCACGATGTCGATTTCAGTTGACAGTATTTCATGAATGCCCTCTAATCGCGGTGTCGATTGACCGAACGCATCCAGGAACGATGCATCAGAGGTGTACCTCTGAACGGCCGAACGACCTTCGCAGCGTCCCCACGAGGGACCAGGACCGTATCCGTCAATGACTGACGGTACACGTCGAGGGAGGGGCACTTCATGTTTCAGAATCTTCGCGCCATGTCGTGCGCAACCGCGATCGCCCTTGCGGGCGGGGCAAACGCATCGGCCGGCACCGTCATCGAGCTCGAGCAGTATCAGGCGTGCCTGATCAGCTGGTCGGGCGGCAACGGGTGCTACTACAACACGTATTGGAATCACGATCCGACCATCTTGTGCGGTGGCTTCTGCTCACTCAATACGCAGACCTACCAGTACGGCGGCAAGCGGATCGGCATGTGGAGTTTCGATCTGTCCCAGATTCCGATGGATGCGGAAGTGGTCGCCCTGACCCTCCGTGCCAGCGGTGGCGATCACTCGTGGAGCCAGGAGGGACGAATCTTCAAGCTGGGCATGAAGACCGGAGTCGGCCTGATCACCGAGAACGATGGACTTGAACTGTTCAATCAGGGCGTCGATTTCGCACAACCGGCTCCGCTGGTCGAAACAGAGTACGTCCTGTCCACGATCGAGATCAACGATGCGATCGGCGACACGGGCTGGCTCGCCATGAGCGTCTCGGAGAACTACAACGAAATGATCGGCGTGCTTGCCCCCGAAGCGACTCTGATCGTGGAGTACGAGACCACGTCCTGCGCAGCCGACATCGACGACAGCGGCAAGGTGGATGTGATGGACCTGCTGACGGTCATCAGTTCATGGGGTCCGTGCATCGCTTGCGATGCGGACACCGACGGAAACGGCGCCGTGGACGTCGGAGATCTCCTTGCCGTCATCGACGGCTGGGGCACCTGCGACTGATGCCCGTGGCGAAGCGCACGGCCACACGACCACTCGAACGAAACCACATACGACGGAGCACACGGAAAATGGCATTTCAACACCGCGACATCCTGAAATCGGCCGCCATCGCACTTGCGGGTACGGGCGCCGCATCGGCCGGAACAATCATCGAAATCCCTAATTACCAGCGAGCCCAGGTCAACTGGTCCGGAAACACCGGCTGCTACTCGGCTTCATGGACGTACCAACCCACCTCCATGCACGGGGGATGGTGCTCGCTCAACACGCTCACCTACACCTACTCCGGCAAACGGGTCTCGATGTGGAACTTCGATCTCTCCGAGGTTCCAGATGATGCCGAGATCGCGTCGTTGGCGATCCGCCTCACGGGAGGACAAGGCTACTACAGCGCCGAGGGGCAGCTGTTCAGACTCGGCATGAAGACCGGGTCCGGCACGCTGAACTCGAGCGACGGCTCCGCCCTGTATGGCCAGGGCGTCGTGCATGGCCAACCCGCTCCCTTCGTTGAAGGCGAGTACGAACTTTCGACGTCCGAGATCAACGGCGCGCATGACACCACCGGCTGGCTCGTACTTGGAATGTCGTGGCCCTCCGGAGTCGGTGTCGATGGCTATTCCTACCTCGGCACGGATGCGACGCTGCTCGTCGAATACGAAAGCGAACCCTGCCCGGGAGACACCAACGGCAGCGAAGCCGTCGATGTGACGGATCTGCTGGCGGTGCTCAGCGGGTGGGGAGCATGCATCGCCTGCGATGCGGATATCGACCAGAACGGCGTCGTGGACATCGCCGACCTCCTTGCCGTCATCCAGGGCTGGGGCGCCTGCGACGGAGTCCCCCCGATCCTGCCATGAAGCACAACAGCACTCCCGCCCCCGCGGGGGTGTTGTGATTGCGGAAGATCCACTTCCCCATGCCTGTTCACCGCTGATCGAGCACCAGGCACATTCCCGATCGCCAGATCGGGAGTTCCATCTCGCATCGGAAGCCGACGAACTCATCAGCTTCCCAGCCATGATGCTCGAACATGTACTGCGCAAGTTCGCCATGCCGGCCGTAGTACGCCGAACCTGCGTTGGCCGTGCCCGGACCGAGCTCCGAGAACTCGAGCGGATCCGAAAAGCGGGTCATCCACAGATCTTCCGGCGGGGCAAGCAGCGACGTTCCCCAGAGGTGGCAGTCGCCGGACAGCGTGTGATGCCGTTCGATGTCCCGATGCAGGTACAGATCGAACGTGCAGTGCCTGGTGGGGTAGTCGATGTACAGCCAGATCGCCTTGTTCCTGCCGGGGTTGCTGACGTTCCACTGGTTGTGCTGCGTGGCGAAGCAGTCGAACGGCTCGCCGGTGGGGATGTGCTCGGGATTGATGATGTGAGCGAGATGCTCTTCCTTGATGACCCGGGCGTCGATGGACGGCAACGGCGTCGAGCAGAACGCCTCGACGAGTTTCTGCGGCTCCCGGGCCGCCTCTTCGCTGGATACGTTGCGGTAGTCGGAGTAGGCCATGTTGATCGGGAGCCGAATGGGCATGGACGAACCGACGGCCCGCATCTGGGAGTAGCCGCGTACGGCGATCTGCTCGAAGTTGAATGCAGGCTGATCGCTCATCCTGATGGCCATCATGCTGATGGTGGCATCGGCCGACTGTCCCGTGACGGTTGCGGCAGCGTCGAACAGGTGCTCCCGCCGCGCGCACAGGCGCTCCGGATCCGTCGCGTCGAAGTACAGCGACAGCGCCGAGGCCAACTTCGTCTGGCTCAGGCCGACGTCGCTCAGGAATCCGGCGAACCCATCGACCGCGGCGGCGGCGCCGGCGAGTTCATCACCCGCGACCCCGGCCTGCTCCATGGCCGAGAGGAAGTGACGAAGTCCGTTGACACCCGGCACCTCCGCCAGCAAGGCTGGCGTGGGCTCGAGATCGCCGGCAAGCTTCATGATGCGCTGGCAGGTCATTCGTCCGACCCCCAACTTGCGAGCCATCACCGAGGCCCGCTCCCCCTTCACGATCGACAACTCCAGCACGGCGGCAAATCCGAGATGAAGCCTGACCGCGACCTGGGAAGCCTCTTCAATGATGCGTTCTGTGAGAATGGCTGGCATGAGGCGTCAAGTACCATTTTTAGTGTCTGAGGAGGTGAAAATGACCAAATCAGTCTTGCAATCATACATGCTGAAGAGATACTGATTAATGCACTCAGTGCATTTTATGGGGTGAGGGAGATCCAACCTATGCGTATCACGATTTTGGCGGTGGTCACCGCCTTGGCCATGACGACATCCGTTTCGGCCGAGACGCACGAAGTCCTTGTCAATGAATCCTCCTTCTCGCCGGAGACGCTCGTGGTTGCGCCCGGCGACACGATCGTCTTTGCATTGACTGCCGGCTCGAGCTACACCGTCGTCCGGTCCGGATCCGACTGCATTCCCGACAACGCCTTCTTCGCAGGCGGCCTGCCCAACGGAGGCATGGAAGGACCACCGAACTTCAGCTTCGCCTGGGAAGTCCCTGCGTACGCATCTCTGGAGATCCCCTACTTCTCCGAGAACTCCTGCGAACAGGGAATGACCGGACTCATCATCATCGATGCCGGCGGAAACACGCTGCAGGTCCCCGACGACTATCCCGTTCTTGCCGATGCGATCGAAGCTGCGCAGGATGGCGACACGATTGAACTTGCCGCCGGCACCTATTACGAACATGACCTTCAACTGGCTGGAAAGCAGCTCACGCTACGGGGAGAAACCACCGCAGGTGGCGACCCCGCCGTCACGATCGATGCCGCCCAACAGGGGCGCGTCGTCGACGTGTACACCAGACTGGTTCCACCCCCGGCGGTGACCGGCCAGGCCGTGCTTGAGAACATCGTGATCACAGGCGGCATCGATGCCGGCGGGCTGCTTGTCGAGCACGCGAGTCCTGTGGTTCGAAACTGCCGGTTCATCGGGAATTCCCGCGGAATCCATGTCGTCTCCGGCGCACCAGGAACACCCACACTCGCCGCGAATCCCCAGCTGATCGATTGCATCTTCGAGGGCAATGGCGATGGTGCGGTCGAGTGCGGACTCGGATTTCAAAACGGGCAGTGCCAGCCGACCCTTTCAGGGTGCCTGGTGACCGGGAACATGGGCAGCTTCGGCGGCGTGCGGGCCGACGAGGGAACCTCGGTCATGGTCTACAACTCGATCATCTGCGGCAACGACGGCGTGCAACTTCTTGGGGACATCCAGCTCGACGGCGATTCCTGCTCCGCACCGATCTGCATTGATGACGATGGCGACGGCGTACCCGAAGGATGCCTGGGTGATCAGGACGGCATCCTGAACGTGCCTGATGAGTACCCGGACATCCAGGGAGCCATCGAATTCGCCAACGACGGCCAGACGGTCATGATCGCAGCGGGGACCTATGCATTCAGCGGCGACGGCGGTGGACCCGGGGCCGATCCCGTGTTCTTCGTTGCAGACAAATCGATCACGATCGCCGGAGAGCGGAACGCGGATGGGAGTCCGGCGGTGACGATCGAAGGAAACGAAGGTGCCCCCCCCGCCGGTATCTATGTGTTTGGATCAGAGGAAGCCGTCACCCTCGAGCATTTGAAGATACGCGGCTGCTACATCGGAATCACGCTGGTCGGTGGTTCCCATGCGCTGACGAACTGCATTCTTGAGAACAACTACTTCAGCGGCCTGGCCGTCCAATCCGCCCAGGTTGTCGCCAGCGACTCTGTGATTCGCGACGGCAGCACCGGGCTTCTGGTGACCGGATCAAGCGAGCAGACGGATGTATCGCTCGTCAACTGCCGCATCGAGAACAACACGGGCGGCATCTATTCCGGAGGCATCGAAGTTGCCGATGGCCACCTGTCGCTGGAGCAGTGCATCGTTCGGGGCAACGCCGTCCCTGCCTGGGCTGCGACCGGCGGAATGTCCATCGACTCATCGGCCTCGGCAACTCTGAGTGATACGATCGTATGCGCCAACTTCGTCGGCGACATGCCCGGAGTGCAGATCGAAGGCGACTGGACCGATGCGGGCGGGAGCACCGTATCCGAAGAATGCGGCAGCACGATCCATGTCCCCGCGGACTACGCGACCATCCAGATCGCCATTGATGCCGCCGACACCTTCGACACCATCGAGCTTGCCGCGGGCACGTATGCCCTTGATGGTGATGAATCCGTCCTGGAGATCACGAACAAGACGCTCACTCTCATTGGCGAAACCAATCCCGACGGCACCATCGCCGCAACGATCCAGGGCGACCCGAGCAACTCGACCACCTCGGTGATGGTCCTTGGAGATTCCTCGCACGCCGTCACGCTCTCGCACCTGCGCATGAGCGGGCTCAATCTCGGCATCCAAGGCCCTGCCACGACGGTGACGGACTGCATCATCGAAGGAGGCACCTCCGGCGTGGGCATCTTCGAAGCCGACGTCACCATGGTCCGCTGCACCATCCGTGATCACCACGCCATCGGATTCTGCGGCGTCTACGTCTGGTCCGTAAACGATGTCACGACGCTTGAGCTTGTGGATTGCATCGTCGAGGACAATTCCGCCAACTATGAAACCTTCGGCTGGTGGCCCCCGCATTGCGGGGTCATCGTCTACGGGTCGCAACTCTCCGTGCGCGGCTGCACCATCCGAAACAACCTCGCCTGGGGGACTGGTGGTGCCAGCCCGTTTGCCGGCATCGGTCGAAGGATCTTCAAGGGCACCGGTGCCCAAGACGGACCGTTCAGCCTGCAAGACACCTCCCTCTGTGGAAATCTGGAAGACGGAGAACCACAAGATCAGATCTTCGGTGAGGTGATCGACGGTGGCGGCAACACGATCGAAGACGAATGCACCGGTGACTGCCCCGGTGACTTCGATGGCAGTGGCACCGTCGACGTGAGTGATCTGCTCGCCGTCATCGGCAGCTGGGGCGATCCATACGACGTCGGCGACCTGCTGCTGGTCATCTCGGAGTGGGGCGAATCCTGCCCGTAACGCATCCTCTATTGAACATACGGAACCACAAAGTAGGCACGGAGAGAGACATCAATGCAATCAATCTGCACATCCATCGCGGCCGCACTGGCCATCACCGGCCTTGCCGCCGCCAATGCCGCACACGGCGAACCCACACCTGAGGCGAAGGAGCGGCAGGCGACAGCACAGCCCCTGCCGCCCACCGCCGCCCTCCCGCCGGAAGGCGGGCTGGTCGGAGCCGTCGATCTGGGTGGCCATGTACGCACCGCGCACCGCACGTCGGCAGCGTCGAAGAAGCGCATTCTGCAGAGCATCAGGGAACACTCCCGACGCTTCGGCCCGTTCACCGCACCGGGAACCCGCGGGACATTCGATCCCTTTCCGATCTTTCCGGTCGGAGCCAGGGAATCGGTCGACCTGATCATGAACAACTACGTCGATCTCGACTCCAACGAGGGTGGCATCCAGGACTGGAACTGCGGCTCGTACACCTACGACGGCAGCTACGCGGACAATGGACTGCTGATGAGCTTCGATCATCAACTCGTCGGCGTGCCGGTCTTCGCGGTGCTCGACGGTACGGTGAATGACATCGTCGACAGCGAGCCTGATCAGAATGCGGAATCAAGCAGCATGCCGACCAACTACATCGGCATTCATCATGGCGGAGATCGCTACACCTATTATCAGGACCTGAAGCAGAACAGCGCCCTCGTCGAAGTCGGCCAGGAGGTCCGCGGCGGTGAGCAGATCGCCATGGCCGCCTCCAGTGGTGGCGGCAATTGGCCTGGCCTGGAATTCTCGACCTGGGTACCGAACGGAGACGAGACGTGGGACTACCTCGAACCGTATACGGGCGAGTGCAACCCGGGACCGAGCGGCTGGATGAATCAGGTCGACGTTCCCGTCGATCCCGTCTGTCGCGACTTCGGAATCTCGACGACCAATCTGACGGACTTCTACTCGAACGAAATCTATTCGTGGCGACCACCGACGGAGGGATTCATCACCCTCGACCACGATCTCCTGTGGATGTGGACGCAGTCCACGGACGTCGGCCCCTTCAGCACCTACCAGATGAGGTTCTACGACCCGTCCGGATTCCTGGCCCACGAGACGGGCACGCAGTGGTTCAACTCCACGTGGAACACCTACCGGTACTTCCACACCTATTTCGCATGGAATCTGGAAGGGCTGCACACGACACCCGGTACGTGGACGGTGAACATGATCGTGAACGGCGCACCGTACATCGACTTCCAACTGGAAGTGCTCGAGACCGGCGAGACGCTCGCCAACCGTCCCCCCGAGCCCATCATCGCATCCATCGGAGCCGTGGCCCCCGCAGCCGAGGACATCCTCACCTGCAACGTGTACACCCAGGAGGTCGATGATCTCGACTGGGATCTCGTTCGATTCCAATACGTCTGGTCGATCGGCGGCAAGGTCGTCCGCAACACGATCTCGGCCGGCAAGGCCGATCATCTTCCTCGATTGGAAGGATGCGACGCTGCGGTGGTCCAGTGCCTGGTCTTTCCATCGGATGGCCAGGCCTACGGCCTGCCGTACACGACCAAGGTCCGACTTGCTGGTGAATCCACCGGAGACTGCAACTGCGACGGCAGCGTCGACATCCTGGACCTGCTCGTCGTCCTGAGCGAATGGGGCCCCTGCAGCATCTGCTCGGGCGACCACAACCGGGACGGCCGCGTCGATGTATTCGATCTCCTGGCCGTGATCAGCGCCTGGGGGTGACCCGAGGCCGACGGTCATGCGGGGCATGCCTCGACTTCATCCATGGACGACTCCACAACGCCCCCGTCTTCACGGGGGCGTTGTTGCAGGAGGCATTCGGGGTCGGTGACCGGCGACGTGGGCTGGTGGACCTGGCTCGGAACGAGCATCGGGGCCTGCATCGGGGTGGCCCGTGCCGTGCTGCTGAAAAATAGAGTCTCCCTCCGCTCCTGCGACACGATCGAACTCCACACCGCCCTCGTCATCTCGCGGGTGCTGTTGTCGAGATCGCATCGCTACAATGGGATCCGTATCAGATCGGGCGAGTCGCCGGAAGGCCCCCCCGACCGTCGAACCAGCGATGGCCGACACCACAGTTCGAACACTCCGATGGAGTACCGCCACATGCAGGCCAGAATCCAGTTGATCTTGACGGCGATGCTTCTCAGTGCGTCGTTGTGGGCATTCGATTCGCACGCATCAGCCAACCAGGCTGCCGGTACCGGCGACACCGATGCGACTGACGTCCAGGTCCCCGGCGAGGCGCCGCTGCCGAAGAGGGAATCCGAGGAGGAGCACCCCTGGACGATCGTCGAGAAGACACCGCCCTTCGAGAACTCGAGCGAGTCGGTCAAACCCGACAGGCTCGACAGCCCACGCAACCTGATGTGGAGCCTCGGCAGAACGCTGAACACATATCGCGAAATCATCGGCAAGGAGGGTCGGACCTACGAATCCGAACCGAGACTCCGATGGATCCAGGGTCGAATCGCCGAGTGCTTCGACCTCTCCGATGTCGGGCCGCAGTTCCAGGACGATATCGCGACCGATGCCGCCGTCTACCTCCGGGAGATCATGCGTCGAATTCCCATGGCCGCCTGGGAGACCATCCCCGACAAGGACGACATCGAGCAGATGCCCGAGGAGGATCGAATCACCAAGTACCGATTCGACTACGTCCCCATCGAGCTCATGTACATCGAGGACGGCGATCGTGCCGGTGAGTGGGTCATCAACATCGAGACCCGGACCCACGCCGAAGAAGCCTTCGAACACGTCAAGCACGTCAAACCGATCGCCGGCGTGGGCGAACTCTACCGAAGACACTTCTTCGAGCCCGGGTGGCTGATTCCATCCTCCCTGATCAACAACCTGCCTTCATGGACCGGCGAACAGATCTTCCAGCAGGCGATCTGGCAGTGGGCGATCACCCTGGTGTCGCTGACCATCGTGTCCCTGATCATCGTCGTGATGATTCTTCTGCTGCGGAACTACTGCAAGCGCCCCCTGACCATCTCCGGCCGGGCGTTCAATCTCGCGTTTCTGTTCTTCGTCGGCGTGATGTCGGCGGCGCTCATCGAGTTCCTCCAGAAGCACGTATTCCTCAGCGGCAGCGTCCTGGAGATCTTCACGTTCTTCTTCTCCGGGATCATGCTGGTCACGTTCGTGCTGGGGCTCCTCAACCTCGGTGTGCTCATCGCGGAGATCGTGATCGCATCACCTCGGGTCAATCCACAGAGTCTCGACGCCGCGCTGATACGCGTGGGAGCGAGAGCCGCCTCGATCTTTCTCGCGGCGATCGTATTCTTCAAGATCCTGGGCCAACTCGGCCTGAGCCCGACGACCGTCATCGCCGGCGCCGGCGTCACGGGGCTTGCGATCGCGCTGGGCGCCCAGGACACGTTGAAGAACTTCATCGCCAGCATCATCCTTCTCATGGAACGTCCGTTCCGCGAAGGCGAACGCATCCAGATCGGTGACGACAAGGGAATGGTCGAGACGATCGGCCTGCGTTCCACGAGCATCCGGAACCGCTCGGGAAATCTGGTCACGCTGCCCAACGAAGTGGTCGCCCACGGCCGGATCGAGAACATCAGCAGGCGGCCGCACATCCGCAAGGAGTTCAAGCTCGGCCTGGTGTACTCCACGACCAACGAGAAGATCGAACAGGCCATACAGATCGTCCGGGACATACTGAAGACGAATCCGACGATATCGAAGGGGCACCAGCCCATCGTCAATTTCACGACGTTCGACGCCTCCTCGCTGATCATCGACTGCATGTACTGGATCTCGACGACCGACTTCGTCGAAAGCCAGGAGATTGCGCAGAGCGTCAACCTCGAGATCCTCCGTCAGTTCAGGGACAACGACATCGAGTTCGCCTTCCCGACGATGACGATCGTCGACACGGACAACACCGGTACCGCTCCATGACACGCACCTCACGGCACACGGCACCTTCGGCGCCACGGCACAAGACGCCCGCAACGGAAGGTCGTTCGGAGTGTGCTGCTGCTTCATGCCATGAACCGACGGCTCCTTCGCAATCAGTCGTCATCCCAGTCCCGATTCGACACGCAGCCGCCAAGGCGACCCTGGAACATTGCAATGCCTGAATTCATCCGCTCGATTCTGCAGATCTGCTTCGTGTTCGCATGCATGACTCCGCTTCATGCCGGCGAACTCGACGTTCACCCGCTTCAACCGCTGGACTGTTCGAGTCCCCGAGCGACCATGAAGAGCTACATCGTGTCGGTCAATGCGATCTCGGAGTACCTCCAGGGAGAGCATTGGAACGAACCCAGCAAGGAGACGGTGGACCAGATCTCCACGCAGACGCTGGCGCTGATGCGGCTCATCGACACCAGTGGATTTCCTCCGGCAATCCGTCACAAGATGTCCGTCGAGGCGGCGCTTCACCTGGCGGAGGTGATTCGCCGCATCGACCCGGACATCCTGCTGTCGGCTCCCGGGAGTGGATCGAGTCAGCCACTGCCGGACTACTGGACCGTTCCCAATACCGAAATCGGAATCATCAGGATCGAGGACGGCGAGCGTGCAGGCGACTACGTGTTCAGTTCGGAAACGGCCGAACGGGCCGTCGAGTACTACGAACTCATCAAGGACCATCCCGTGTACGGGGAAAGCGACAGCTGGCTCAGCAAGCGGGAGTACCTGACACCCGCAGGCTGGATGCTCTCCTCTCGCTTCATCGAGTCCTTTCCGGACTGGCTCAAACGCTCCTATCTCGGACAAGGGCTGTGGAAGCTCATCGTGCTGGCCGTGTTCATCATGCTCTGGATGGCACTGCTGTTCCTCGTCATCCGGGGCCTCGGCAGCACCCCCGACGACAGTGACATCGCAAGGCATCTTCGAAATCTCGGACTTCCGATCGTGATGCTCTTCATTTCATGGAACGTGCATCAGGTCCTCTTCCAGATCACCTTTGCCGGCATGTTCGCGACGGGACTCGCCTTCACCTCCGCGGTTCTCCTCTACGTCGGCCTCGCACTGCTCTCCATGCCGCTGGCCATGCTCTTCGTTGAACTGATCATCCGCTCACCGCACATCTCATCCGACTGCCTCAACGCCCATCTTCTCAGAATCGGAGGGCGGACCGCCGGACTGGGCATCGCCATCACCTTCCTGTTCCTTCTCAGTGAACAGATCGGCTTTCCGCTCTACGGCCTGATCGCCGGCGTCGGCGTCGGTGGCCTGGCGGTCGCACTGGCCGCACGACAATCCCTTGAGAACTACCTCGCAGGCATCAACCTGCTGAGCGACCAGCCGGTCTCGATCGGAGACTGGTGCAAATATCAGGAAAACGGATCCGTGACATTCGGCGAAGTCCTGTCCATCGGCATGCGCTCGACCCGGATACGGAACTTCGACAACACGGTCACATCCATTCCGAACGGCAACTTCGCGAACATGATGATCACGAATCTGTCGGCTCGGAACGGAATGTACGTGTTCCGCAAAACCCTTCGACTTCGGATGGATACCACGGAAACCCGAATCGACGAGGTGCTGGAGGCAATGCGTACGTATCTCGGCGGACACGACTGCGTCACCGACAGCAGCGGCCAGGCCCATCTCGAGGACATCGGCCCCGATGCGATCAACCTCAGGATCCGATGCCAGATCGACACCTCCGATGCATGCAACCAGTGGGTACGGTTCCTCGACCTCCAGGAGGAGATCCTCGGTCGGCTCATCGCAATCGTGCAGGACGGCGGAGTCGAGTTTGCCTATCCCACCACGATCATCAAGAACATCGGTGACATGAATCGCTCGTGAAGTCCCCGCTGCCGCCTCCGGTCGCAACACCGCCGGCCGAGCACCGGACACGATCCAGATCGCCGGATCGTGAGTTCCATCCCGCACCGGAAACCGATGGACGTGCCCGCATCCCATGCCTGCGTCTCGAGGACGGAATCAGTCCGAGCGATTCGACAGCAGGCATCCGGCGGCACCCGAGAGTGCGCCGAAGGCGATCGCCCAGAACGCAGCAGCGCCGACGGTCATGGACATGCCGTAGGCCGCACCGGCGATCACGAGACCGAGCAGTCCGTACGGGACCGATTCGATGCCCCATCCACAATCTCCATTGCGCTTGATCGCTCGAGCAAGCGATGCACCGGGAATGCATCCGCTGCACCACAGCACGGCGACACCCTCGCGCCCGCTCACCGCGATTCCGAATCCGAGTGACAGAACCAGGTACCAGACGACGACGAGAAGCGAGCCGGCGACGATGCTGACAAGAAGGCGTGTATCCATTCGAACCGCTCCGGAGTTGAGGTCAATCCATCCTAAGACCCATCAAGCCCCGGAAACGATGCCGGCCGGTGAAATGCAGGATTTCCATTGCCCGACATGGGGCGATCTGCTGTAATGATTGTCCAGCGGCGGCCGCCGCCAACACCTTGTGGGAGAGGGAACCAAATGCACTTCATCTGCACGTCCATCGTGACCACGTCCGTACTTGCCGGAACCGTCTTTGCAGACACGATCGAGGTCTGCCCCAGCTGCGTCTACACGAGCATCCAGGATGCGATCGACGCCTCCGGCCCCGGTGACACGATCAACATCGCCGCAGGCACCTACTACGAAGCCGACCTCGACCCGGGCGGCAGGTCCATCACCATCCGGGGGTCACTCGATGGCGCCGGCTCACCGGCCACCAGCATCGACGCCCAGCAGTCCGGCAACGTGTTCACGTTTGTCTCCGGCGAAGACGCCGGGACCGTGATCAGCAACCTGGTCATCACCGGAGGGGGCAACGCGACAATCGATGGCGGAGGCATCTACTGCAACCAGAGCAGTCCCACCATCACCGGCTGCACGATCAACGGAAACCTCTCCAACAACCGAGGCGGCGGAATCTCCTGCTACAACAACAGCGCCCCCACCCTCAGCGCATGCATCATCTCGGACAACACGGCCGAACAAGGTGGCGGGATCCACTGCAACAACAGCAATCCCGACATCTCGGACTGCACGATCACAGGCAACATGGCCACCCAGGAGGGCGGTGGAATCCACTGCTACAACAACGGCAACCCCGCCGTCAGCCGCTGCACGATCGCGGACAACGATGGACTGTCCGGTGCAGGCATCTACTGCCAGGAGAGTGCTCCCACCATCAGCGAATGCTCTATCACGGGCGGCACGGCCATCGAAGGTGGCGCGATCTCATGCTGGTTCGAAAGCATCCCCATCATCACCGGCTGCACGATCTCGGACAACGAAGCCCAATACGCCGGCGGGATCTACTCCTATGAAAGCAATCCCGCCATCACCGACTGCAGGATCTCCGGCAACACAGCAACCAACTATGGTGGAGGCCTCTACTGCCAAACCACCCCCGCCATCATCACCAGTTCGGTCTTCTGTGGAAACACTCCGGATCAGGTCGATGGCGATCCTGCACCTTCGACCGACGGAAGTCTGGTGTCCGACACGTGCTGGTTCGTCGGCAGCACCGGCGCCTGCTGCGTCTCCTCGGGCTGCCAGCCGCTTGCCGATGACGACTGCACGGCGCTCGGAGGCACCTGGCTTGGCGAAGGCGGATCATGCGACGACTGCGCGCCGGCCTGCCAGGGCGACGTGAACGACGACGGCACCGTCAATGTGCTCGACCTGCTGAAGGTCATCGAAGGCTGGGGCTCCTGCCCGTAACCGCACGGATCGCGATCCACTCCCTCTGCACAGGCAACGACAGTACATTGACGGCACGCTGAAACCCGGGTGCGAATAGGCCGTTCGACAACCCGTTCGGTACCATGCCTGACATGCTCAATACATCGCACGCCGCATCCGTCGCGCTGTACGACGACGTCTCGTCTCTCGAAGACAAGGACGCCGCCTGGAATCACCACTGGTACTACGCCGGCTACTTCGAGTCCGTCGTCCGAGGCCCGGTTGGACGACCGAATCAGTAGATCGCACAGGCACGATTCGAATCTGCGATCTGCCGGGGCGATGTGAACACCGACGGCACCGCCGATGTCCTCGACCAGCTGAAGAGCATCGAAGGCCGTGGCGGCCGCCTGCACCCGCTCCACTTTCAGCCCGGAACACCTCTTGTTGCACTTTCACGATATTGATCACACCCACATTGCTGGAATGACCTATGCTTTCCCGACATTCCGGCCACACATTTGAGCCACAGGATGACCAGCTACCGCGCGGCCGCGTATGCCGCGCATCGTGGCGGTTCCGCCAGGCACATCATGGACAACACCATGCCAACGACGTCCGATTTGCCGCAGGCTTCCGGCTCCACCGAAGAATCCATTCTCCCGGAGATCGACCGCCCGACGCTGTCGTTGAAACTGGCCAATTTCACGGCGGTCGTGATCCCCTTCGCGGGACTCGTGGTTGCGATCGTCCTTCTGTGGCACATCGCCTTCAGCTGGCTCTACCTGGCCATCCTCCTGGGGATGTACCTTGCAACCGCCACCGGAGTCGCCGTCGGCTTTCATCGCCTCTTCACCCACCGAAGCTTCAAGACCTCCAAGCCGGTGGTCGCCATCCTGGCCGTGCTGGGGTCGATGGCGGTCGAGGGTCCGGTGCTGCGTTGGGTCGCCACACATCGGCGACACCATCAATACAGCGATCAGGAAAGCGACCCGCATTCACCGCACGGGCATGGGACAGGGCTCTGGAACACGATGCGCGGGATATGGCATTCCCACGTCGGATGGCTGTTCGAGCCGGAAATCGAGGGCCTGGACCGGTACATCGTCGATCTGCGCAAGGACAAGCTCGTCTGTTGGATGAGCAAGCACTTCACCCTCTGGGTGCTCCTCGGCCTCTTGATTCCCACTGTGCTGGGCGGATTGATCACCATGAGCTGGACGGGTGCCCTGCTCGGGTTCATCTGGGGGGGCCCCGTACGGGTATGCCTCTTCCATCATGTGACGTGGAGCATCAACTCCGTCTGCCATATCTGGGGCACCAAGCCGTACAACACGCATGATCACAGCCGGAACAATGCGATCATGGGCGTCGTGGCGCTCGGCGAGGGATGGCACAACAATCACCATGCCTTCCCGACCTCCGCGAGACACGGCCTCCGCTGGTGGCAACTGGATGTGAGCTACATGATCATCTGGACGATGTCGAAGGTCGGACTGATACAGGCGGTCCGGATTCCCACCAAGGATCGTCTCACCGCCAAACGGATGAAGTGACCGGTGCATCCCATCCATACGGAACCACACGACACCTCCGTCTTCGCGGGGGTGTTGTTGAATCAAGTGCGATGAATGAATGCAACCCGGTTCATTCCTTGCTCTTTGATTTGAAGAAGTAACCACCGCCGATTGCGATGAAAATGAAGACAGCGATAAGCCAATAATCATCCATGCGTACATGGTAATCGGAAACCAGGGGGCAGGACGGTCAGGCCAATGTCAACGATCTTCTCACCGTCATCGCCAGCTGGTACAGCTGCCCGCAACCATCCGGGGCATCTCCGCCCCAGATGTACGAACCCACCACACCTCCGTCTTCGCGAGGGTGTGGTTGCCGGCGTCATGCGACTTGACGTCGGCTCTCGGAACTCACACGACAGTGGTCAAGCCAGTTGTCCCTGGAGATGCTCCACGAAGAACGCCGCCGAATCTCGAAGAGCATGGTCCTTGTGCGGCGATGCATAGATGCCGAAGTGATCGCAGTCATAGCTCCGTACCGTGATCGTGTCGAAGCGGCCGGCGAAATCGAGTGAACCCGGTGTCGAGTTCAGTTCATCGTGCCTGGCCACCTGCACCAGTGTCGGGATCGTCACGTCGTCGATCTTCGTATTCGGATCATTCTCGGCCAGATCACCCGAAGTGAGCGACTCCGACAGCACCCCGTTGACCCATGTCTTCGCGTTCTTTGCTTCAACAGTTCGAAAGTCCACGCTGTGCTCGGACATGAACACCGCAACGTCGCCGGGCTGATCTATGACGAGCTTGACCAACTCGGACGAGGGGATCGCCTGCATGCGCGCGGTCTCATCAGCTGTCCGATGATCATGGATCTGCTTGCTGCTGCGGACCAGATCCAGAGCGGGAACCTGGGCAACCGCTGCCGCGATGCGTCCATCCTCCTGAGCAACGAACAAGGTATGCCCACCCGAAAAGGACGTCCCCCACAGTCCGATTCGATCCGGCTCGACGAGTTCCAATGATCGCAGGCACGCAAGAGCGGCGTGGTAGTCCTCCCGCTGCATGGCGACGCTGATGTTCTGGCGCGGCTCGCCACCACTCCTTCCGAAGGTCCGGTAGTCGAAGGCGAACGACACCAGGCCGTGCCGGCAGAACTGCTCCGCTGCATCGATGAGCGAATCACAATCGGCGGTCCCCCCGAAACCATGCGCCAGGATGACTGCAGCACCGCGCTGATTGGAATCGGGAATCCGCAGCGTTCCATGACATGTGTCGTTGCCCGATGGAAAGGTGATCGTCTGTGTGTGCATGGCATGCTTTCGATATGGACCTGGAGAAGGATCGCAGCGGCGGATTCCGACCGCACATCCGTACGGGAGTACTCGATGAGAATAACCCGCTCTGCCCGTGGATGCTCTTTCACAAGGAGACGACTGCGGCCGATGCCGTGCGAATGATCGCGGCCTGCTTCCGGCCGCGGTCCCCTGCCTGCGCATGTCCATCACCCCTGAAGGCGATGCGCAGCGGGCACATCGGGGAGTCTCCTGGGTTCAAATCGAGGTCCGGATCATGTTCGCGGCATTCCTGTGAACCGCTGCAGGATGTATCCTGCGAAGCATGTACTGGATCCCGGTGAACAATTCGAAAGCAGCTGCACATGAATGATTCCCCTGCGTCTCCCTCTGCCGTCTCGGTCATCGGTCTCGGTGCGATGGGCTCCGGCATCGCCCGGACATACATCGATGCAGGATGCCGGGTGTCCGTCTGGAACCGGTCCCGCGGAAAGATCGATGCACTGGTCTCGGATGGAGCCATCGCCTGCGACAGCCCGGCCGATGCCTTCAAGGCCAACACCCATGTCGTCGTCTGCCTCACGGACTACGCAGCCTGGGACAAGATCATCGAGGAGCACGAACTCCGGGATCACTTCGCCGACACCTGCATCATCCAGCTGACGACCGGCATGATCGACGCGGTACGGGAACATGCGGTGCTCATCGAGAAGCATGGAGGTCGCCTGGCGGATGGCGCCGTCATGTGCTATCCGAGAGACCTCGGCACCGATTCCGGATCGCTGCTCATGGCCGGTGCACCGGATGTACTCGAGGCGTGCGATCCATTCCTTCGCATGCTTGCTCCGAACTGGACGAATCTGGGTGATGACATCAGCAAGCCCACCATCCTGAGCCGAGCCTTGATGGTCGATATCGGCATGGCCCTGATCGGCGTCGTCAACGGCGCAGCGATCGCCCGGGCAGGCGACATTCCCCTCGATGTCTTCATGCAGCACGCAACGAACGTCGGCTCGATTCTTGAGACAGAGAAGGTCAGGCTCATCGAGGCCGTTCGAGACGGAAACACACAGGAGACGCAGGCGTCCATCACCTCGTGGGGAGAAGGACAAAAGGCGGTCCGCTCCATTGCACAATCACTGGGGACGAATCTGGTGCTGCAGGATGCCGTGAAGACCGTCTTCGAGGAAGGCGAGCGATTGGGCCTGGGCGACCGGGATCTGTCGGCTCTGGTCGAGGTGTTCTCCTCCAGGCAATCGTAAAGACCCAGGGAGCGGAGATCATCGCTCGAAATGATGAATTTCCATTGCCCGGGTTGGGGCTATCTGCTGTAATGGAGTCTTCGCGGCCCCCGGTCGCCATCTTGTGGGAAAGGGAACTCAATGCGCCATATCTGCACTTCATCCATCGCCGCGCTGGCCATGTCCGCCTTCGCAGCCGCTGAAACCCACACCATCGTCGTGGACGATACGGGCTTCACGCCGGACTCGATCGTGGTTGCCCCTGGCGACTCCATCCTCTTCGACGCCCCCTGCGGCACGCGGGTTCGGACAGGAAACCCCTGTGCATCCGATGGCATGCTGGACATCCTGAATCCCCCACCCACGTGCCCGGGCATGTCTCCGTGGCAGGTGCCGCAGTTCGCCTCGGCCGTGCTCCCTGTCTACACGGAGGGGTACAACTTCGAGTGCGACGGAATCCACACGGCGGAGATCATCGTTGTCGGCGACGGTGCAGTGCACCTTGTCCCGGGCGACTACGCCACCATCGGCGAAGCCGTCGCCGCGGCCGAATCCGGTGACACGATCGAAATCGCCGCGGGCACCTATGCCGAACACGACATCGCCATCGAGTTCAAGACGCTGACGCTTCGAGGCGAGGCGAATCCCGACGGCACCCCCGGCGTCACGATCGACGCGCAGCAGCAGGGCCGGGTCCTCGAACTCGTCGGTGGCGGAGACGAGCCGGGCGAGCCCGGATTGATCCTCATCGACAACATCGTCCTGACGGGCGGATCGATCGATGGCGATGGCGGCGGCGTCTCGATCACCAACTGCAGCCCCATCCTCCGCAACTGCACGATCACCGGGAATACGTGCACCGGCAACGGCGGCGGCGCACACGTTGCACGGGCCGCGGAGAGCGCACCGTGGATCACGGCGCAGCCGCGGTTCGCCCGGTCCACCGTCAGTCTCAACCACGCGGCCGACGGCGGCGGCATCTACAGCGTCGGCGACCAGGAAAACGGCGGCTGCCTGACCAGGGTGACAGGCTGCCTCATCACCGAGAACACCGCAGACGACGGCATCGCCGGCATCTACCATCTCGGTGGCGGCGACACATCGGTCACCTACTCGATCATCTGCGGCAACTACCCCGGACAGCTGGATGGTCAGATCAGCATGAGCTCGTACAACAGCTGCGCGCTGACCAACTGCCTCGACGACGACGACGACGGCGTGCCCGATGGATGCGCTAGTGGCGACGCCGACGGCATTCTGCACGTACCGACCGAGTATCCCACGCTGCGACTGGCCTGGGAGGAGGTCGAGGACGGCAACACCATCATGATCGCCGCGGGAGAATACGGCACCGATGGTGCAAACGAATTCCGGGCCGAGGACATGACGATCTCGATCATCGGCGAGACGAACGACGACGGCACACCGGCGGTCATCATCGACGGCGAGAACGACAGCGTGCAGCTGTACATGGCCATCCTCGGCGACGGGACAGGCTACGCCACCGTCGAGAACATCCATTTCAAGCGATTCGGCGGCGGACTGGGCATGGGCAATTGCAGCGGCGAGATCCGCAACTGCATCATCGAGGACGGCTATGCGAACGTGACCGGGTTGTATCTGCTGAACTTCCAGGGCACGGTGGAGTCGTGCCGGATCAGCGACAACAACTCGAACTTCTTCGCCGCCGGCATCCTGATTCAGGACGACCCGAACAACGCTCCGAGCAACATCTCGTTGATCGACTGTGTCGTCGAGAACAACTACGCAGCGTTCGTCTGGGGCGGAGGATGGGGCGGGGTGACCTGCGGGGATGGGAACGGCACCGTCGACCTGACCGGGTGCACCATCACCGCCAACTCGGGCGCCGATGGCGGCGGCCTACGGGCCTACGCACCATGGGTCACATCCCTCACGGACACCGCGGTGTGCGGAAACGAGATTCCTGAACAGATCCTCGGCGACTGGGTCGACAACGGCGGCAACTGCGTGCAGGTCTTCTGCGACGACTGCGACGCAGCCTGCCCCGGCGACTACGACGGCAACGGCACGGTCAACGTCTCCGATCTTCTCACTGTCATCGGCAGCTGGAACGATCCATACGACGTCGGCGACCTGCTGCTGGTGATCTCGGAGTGGAACACCACCTGCCCGTAGGAAGCAAGCCACCCACTCCATATATACAACCCCACAGCACCCCCGTCTTCACGGAGGTGTTGTTGTTTAGATGGCGAAGATCCCGCATCATGCAGGAGGGTGATTTTACCGAGATGCCCTTCGACGGCGGATCGCCAAGATGGCCAGCACCAGCAAGGGGACAAGAGTGACGAAGGCCTGTGTCAGTTCACTGTTGCTGCCCTCGAACAAGGAGAGGCTGTAATTCGACAAGCTGTGGAGACCGATCGCAATGAATATGTTGTTCGACAGAAGGAATATGCCTGCGAAGGCAAGTCCGCCAGCAAGCCTGGCTACCTGAAGAGCAAAGATCTTCTGCGCCGAAAGATCATGCGCAAAGTCGTGTAGAAGATGAGACACAGCAAAGAGGATGCTGGAGAGAATGATCGCCCAGGCGAGCGCCTTCCCGAAGGTCCACTTCATTCGGTGAACCAGCAGCAGGACAACCTGTGAAATCACAAATGCTCGCCAGAACATCTCCTCGTACAAGGCATTTCCAAGCATCTGCCCCGTAACCGTATTGCTGATCGTCTGAACAATCCGCTCGTGCCAGGCGGGATCAATTGAGATGTCATCAAGATGAGTCAGCACGAAGAACAACTGAGCGGCAAGCCAAGTGCAGAGTACCCAGACGACCGCGGGAAGAAACCTTTGACGAATCAAGCCGAAGTCATTGCAGCGAAGTCGACCAACCAGTACCAGCAGAAGGCCCATGATGATGAAGCATGGGACGTAGTTCAGAAATGTCGGCACAATGACATACCCGGTCGCAGCGGGCAGCGATGGTAGAAGTTCTGAAGGCACCACCACGAGGTTTACGAGATAGGCGAGCACCATGTATACGACGATCGACAGGACAATGAGCCACAGTGGCATGGGTCGCACAGACTGGATCCATGCGCGTACTTCGGGCTGGGCACTTTCACTTGCTGGCATCGCCCACATCTTACTCATCGAACACCCACCGCAACCCCCCCACTCCATACACAACCCCACAGCACCCCCGTCATCACGGGGGTGTTGTTGTTGGGGGGACAACGACTCGCGATGAGAGCGGCAAGCGTGGTTCGGGCCGATGAAGGCGAGCGAGGCGGCCCCGCAGTGGGCCGTTGAGTGAGCGTGAAGACGGC
>MDTG01064358.1_pt1 | contig 35820 bp, 32 predicted proteins | sample 811421 | NCBI WGS metagenome assembly MDTG01 (sample SAMN05326645, study PRJNA326480) | marine metagenome | isolation source: seawater | place: Pacific Ocean: South East | collected 2011
CAAACTTTTAAAATTTTTAATGCCACAAAATATTACTCTAGCTCTCTCTGTATACCATCAGATGACAATACATCTATATCGCAGGTTGATAAAATATCAAACAATATAAAAAAAATTTATGCTAATATTGATAGTAACTAGTTATAGTGACAGAGTGTGAGAGAAAATTATGAAATTTTTGTAATTAAAAAAATAATATTAAAAGGATAGAAATTTGTTTTTAAAAAAAAGTAGAACAATAATTATTGCCGAAGTTGGTATAAACCATAATGGTAAATTGCATTTAGCAAAAAAATTAATTGATGTAGCATCAAAAGTTGGAGCAGATTATGTGAAATTTCAAACCTATGACGTTGATCATTTGATTTTGAAAAATACAAAAACTGCTGACTATCAAAAAACAAATTTAAAAAATAATCTTTCACAGTATTCAATGTTAAAGAAATATCAGTTGTCTTCAAATGATCATGAAGTTTTGATAAATTATTCCAGTAAAAAAAAGATAAAGTTTTTAAGCACTGCTTTTGATGAAAAAAGTTTTGAATTATTAAGAAAATATAAACTTGATTATATAAAAATTCCGTCTGGTGAAATTACAAATTATCCATTACTAAAAAAAATATCTAAATCTAAACAAAAAATTTTGTTATCGACAGGTATGGCTTCAGTTGAAGAAATTAATCAAGCGCTTAAGGTTTTAAAAAGAAAAAAAAGTGATATTACTATTATGCATTGTACGTCTGATTATCCAGCAAATTTAAAAGATCTAAATCTTAAATTCATTGAAAAATTAAAAAAATTTGGGTTTCAGGTTGGTTATTCCGACCATTCCACGAGTGTAATTACTCCTTCAATAGCAGTAGGATTGGGGTGTAAAGTCATTGAAAAACATTTTACGTTGTCAAAAAAATTATCAGGGCCTGATCATAAAGCAAGTCTAGAACCTGACGATTTATTTCAAATGATAAGATACGTAAGAGACACTGAAAAAATGCTAGGTTTTAGTAAAAAAGTAATAACTAACAGTGAAAAAAAAACGAAATTATTAGTTAGAAAGTCTCTTATAGCTTCAAAAGAAATTAGAAAGGGTGATGTATTCAGTTTTAAAAATATTACAACAAAAAGACCAGGTTTCGGAATTTCTCCTTTTAAAATAAATAGTTATATTGGAAGAAAAAGTAAGAAAAATTTTAAAAAGAATCAATTTATTAAATAATTTAAATGAAAAAAATTTTATTTATTTCAAGCTCACGGGCTGATTATGGTTTACTTAGGGATGTTATTCTTCAAACACAAAAAATAAATAAACAAACATACTTGCTAGTAACAGGATCTCATTTATCTAACTCATTTGGGAACACTTTTAGTGAGATTAAGAAAGATAAAATAAATAATATAATTAAAAAAAAACTGTTAAATAATAAATTTAATGATCAAAATATTAGCCAATATATTTCAAAATCAATTAATCTCACAACTGATGTAATAATCAAAAAAAAACCTAATGTAGTTGTTATTTTAGGCGATAGATATGAATTACTAGGAAGCGCAATAGCCGCCATGGCATTCAGAATTCCTATTGCACATATACATGGAGGTGAGGTTACACAAGGTGCATTTGATGACTCTATAAGACACTCTATATCAAAATTATCACACCTGCATTTTCCTGTACATGATAAGTATAAAAAAAGATTAATCCAGCTGGGAGAACATCCAAAGACAATTTTTAATTATGGAGGTCTTGGAGCACATACAATTTCCAAATTGAAATTATTGACAAGAAGTCAATTACAGAAAAAACTTAAAATTAATTTTTGTGATAAAATCGTTATAGTAACATTTCATCCTGTCACATTAGAAAAAAATAAGTCAAAATTTCAAATTAAAAATTTAATTAAATTTCTTAATACGCTAGAAGATATGACAATTATCATAACATCTCCAAACTTTGACAACGAAAGTGATGTTTTAAAAAAACAATTTATTAAATTTCAAAAAAAAGAGAATGTATATTTTTTTAAATCCTTAGGAAATAAAACCTATATTTCATTAATGAAGATAGCTTATTTTTTAATTGGAAATTCATCTAGTGGTATTTTAGAAACCCCAAGTTTTGGAACACCAACTATTAATATTGGTAATAGACAAAATGGAAGAATTTTATCTAAAAATATAATTAATTGTGACTACGATTATAAATCTATCTATAAGGCGTTTAATCAAAAAAGAAAAAAACAAAATAAAATTCAAAATCCTTTTTTCAAAAAAAATACACCAAAAAATATTGCAAAAAAGTTACTTAATTTTAAATTTGAAATAAAAAAAAACTTTTACGATTTAAAATGATTTATTTTATTTTCTTTAAAATTGTCTAATTGTTCTAAATTATTTATTAATTGTTAATTATTGTCTTTAAAAACATCAGACCTGGATTTCCACTTTTTTCAGGATGAAATTGGGTTCCTATAAAGTTTTTTTTTTTAACTATTGCCACAATTTTTTTTGAGAAATATTCATAGTAACTTAAAATTGAAGCTTTATCTTCAGGTATACATTCATATGAGTGAATAAAATAAAAATATTCACTATTTATTTGAGAGAAATGATTTTTTTTAGTTTTTAATTTATGCCAACCAATAATCGGTAACTTACTATTTATATCAATTTTTTTTACTCTACCATTCAAAATTTCTAGACCTTTAGTTATTTTTTTTTCCTCTCCAATTTTTAGCATTATTTGCATACCTACACAAATTCCTAGAATTTGCTTGTTTTTCTTGAATTCTTTTAACAAAATTTTATCTAAACCTTTTTTTTTTAATTTATTCATACAATTAGGAAATGAGCCTACTCCCGGTAATATTAATAAATCAGCTTTATTAATTTCACTGGCGGAACTTGAAATTTTTACTTTTGAAGAAATTTTTTTTAAAGTGCAGGCAAGACTTTTTATATTGCCAACTCCATAATCCAGAATTAATATTTTTTTATTTAAATTCATAATCTAACTTCAAATTTTTTTGATTTTAAAAATTTTTTTATTTTTAAAATAGAAGTTTTTTTAAAGTGCAATGCGGAACCTATAGCAATACCGTCAGCTTTAGAATTATTTAAAACTTCGTATAAATTTTTATTATCATAAAAACCACCAGACAAAATTAAAGGTAGCTTACAATATTTCCCTAATATTTTTGCTAAATCAACAGGAAAACCCTTCATAGTTCCATCGGTATCGATGCAAGTTACAAGGATTTCTCCAGCACCAAATTTGTGAATTTTTGCAAGCCAATCCACTAATTTCATATTTGTCACTTCTCTACCATTATTATAAAAAATATAGTATTCACTCTCAATTTTTTTTGTCTCAATAGATATTACTAATGATTGATTTCCTATTTCATTGCTAATTTTTTTTATAATATGAGGATTTTTTATAGCAGCACTGTTCAGTGCTATTTTATCAGCACCAGAATTTAAAATTTTTTTAACATCTCCAATTGTCCTAATTCTACCCCCAACTGCAATAGGTATAAATGTATTTTCGATTGTTCTCTCAATGATATTATATGCAGTATTTTTGCCATATAGACTTGCAACATTATCTAAATATAATATTTCATCTATACCATTTTTATAATAGTTTGTAGCAAATTCATTTGGATCACCTAATTTTCTTAAACCCTCTAAATTTATCCCTTTGATTAAATATTGATTTTTTATATCTAGTCTAGCTATTATCCTGATATTCTTTTTCATTTACATCCATACAGCTTTTCTTAATTTCCATTTACCTTTTTTAAAGTACCATAGATGGGGAGGTCTAAAACTATCACAAAGATTTTTGAAATATTTTTCATTAATTATAGGCTGTTCAAAAAATTTATGGTGAAAAGGGAAATCATTTTTATTTATAGATAAATATTCTAAAATTTCTTTCATAAATCGTTTTGGAAATTCATGATCATATTTTTTTACTAACATTTTACCTTCATCTCGATTAATGTCCCCATTTCTAATTTCTTGACAAGCATCATAAGTGGCTCTTGCGACACCAAATTTTATTCCATAGGTATAAAAATGAATATCATCTATTTTATCATCAATACTATTATATTTTGAATAAGTGCCAGCAGTTCTTTCAGGTGCAGATTTAAAATTACTATTTTCTGCAGCATAATAGTAACATTTTTGAGGGTGCCAATTTAGGTAATAACCAAGATATCTTACATCAATTTTTTTACTTTCTAAAAAATCTTTGTTTCCAGGGAGATAAAGATTTAGATCATTTCTACTAATTTTTAAGTCATTGACCAAAGAATCTAAGGACAAGCCTGCGATATAAATTTTATCTTTCTTATTATTAGAAAAATATTTATTTTCTCTTCTTGAGTGTTTATTTTCTTTAATACTATTGCCATACTCTGCCTCGTTTTCTCCATAAAATACAAGTTTAATATTAAACACAGAAGCAATTTTGGGTGGTAGTAATTTTTGACCCAGAATAAAAGGCTGAAACGGATGTAGTATATTTTCTAATGAAATTCTTGTTAACAATCTGTGAATTTTAGTATTAGGTGTTACTAAATAATTGTCATGTCCAGCATCTATCCAAGCTTTAAAATTATTAAACCCCCAAGTTGTATAAATTGAGGGTGAAAATGTAACCGTCAATGGATTCATCTTATATTTATTTTTAAGTATGTGAGAAGTGTAAAAGCTATCTTTACCACCAGAACCAGGAACTAAACAATCATATGAACCGTCTTTACTTCTATATTTATTGCATAATTCAATAAGTTGTTTTTCTCTATCTTTCCAATCAATCTTTTTTTTATAATCATGGTAATTACAAGGGTCACATATGGAATTTTTAATTTTTGTAGTCTTTTTTTTTGTGCCTGAATTCTGTTTAAATTCTATTGCAGATGATGGTCTTTGATTTGATATTACACATTTTTTACAAAATTTTATTTCTTTATCAAGACCTAGTTTGCTCTTTGGATTTTTAATATTCTCTTTATAGAGATTGTAATTTACTTTTTTTGGTTTTGGAAAAAACATAATTAAAATAATTTTTTTTTATTTTTATTTTTTAAATAAACAGCTTTATCGCCAAAGTCAAAAAAGTTCGTGTTTATTGGAAAAACAGTAGTAGTTAAATTATTTTTTTCAATTAATTTAGTAACATCCATTTTTTCTTTTTTAATATATTTTAATACTTTTTTATTAAGAACATATATGCCCAAATTAATGAGCTCAAAACGCTCAGGCTTTTCTTTAATTGATGTGATAATATTTTTCTTAGTATTTACAACTCCATATTTTGATATTTGCGAATTAAATTTAACGACCATAGTTATATCTGATTTTAATTCGTTATGATATTTTACAAGTTCATAGTAATCGATATTAGTTATTATATCACAATTTGAAACAACAATATTTTCAAATTTTTTTTTATTTTTTAAATAAAAAAGACTTCCAATGGTTCCTAGAGGCTTATCTTCTTTTATAAAACTTATGTTATGATGACGATTTTCTTTTTTTTGAAAAAAATTAATTATTTTTTTTTTTAAATGAAAGACTGATAAAAAATATTCGTCAAAAGAGTAATTTTTTGAATAATTAAGTATATGTTCCATTAGAGTTTTAGATCCAACTTTTATCATCGCTTTAGGGATATTTTTGGTAAATGGCAGAAGTCTTTTGCCAAATCCACCTGCCATTAAAACAAATATCGTATTTTTAATTTTTGGAGATTCATATAAGTTTTTAAATGTAACTAAATCAATAATTCTTTTTGATTTATCAATTATTGGAATTTGATTAATTGAGTTTTGTAACATTAGTTCTTTTATTTGTTTTTTTTTTAAATTTTTTCTAACTACCAAACATTTTCTGTTTATAATTTTTTTTATAGGAGAACTTAAATTTAATCCTTCTAAAAAAGCTCTCCTAATATCACCATCAGTAATGGTACCAACAAATTTTTTATTTTTGTCTACAATTAAACATATTTGTAACTGTGAGTTTATTAATGATTTAATTACATCTTTAATTTTTTTATCCTCTTGAATAATTGTGTCTTTCCAGTTAAAACTTTTCATATATCGCTTTTGTTATATTTAAGTACATGTTTAATAATATTCTTTTTTTTTACAACGCTTTTATCAATTTTAGTTTTTCCAGTCTTATTTTAAATTTAAAAAAAGCTATAATGAAAAAATATAAAGGAAGTTTTTATCATGGTATAATGTTTCATCATTTCCATAACAATAAAGTTCACACACGATCACAAGGATCAATAAATGCGAAGCAATTAGAGAAAATAATTAATCTTATTGGGAGAAAAAATATTATAAATCCCAAAGAGTTTATTAGTATGTTATCAAAAAAAGAGTTAAAAAAAAACCACGTTTGCATTACATTTGATGACGGTTTGAAATCTCAAATTGACATTGCTTTTCCAGTTTTGAAGAAATTTAATATAAAAGCTTTCTTTTTTATTTACACCTCTATTTTTACTAAGAATCCTGATTTACTTGAAGTCTACAGATATTTTAGAACAACAAAATATAAAAATATAAATGAATTTTATAAAAGTTTTTTTTCATTTTGTAACCCTAAGGTATTTGAATTTTTGTCTAAAAATCAAAATGAAATTTATAGAATTAAAAATCAAATAAATTTTTATTCCAAAAATGACATAAAATTTAGATTAGTAAGAGATAAATTTCTTTCCAAAAAACAATACAATAAAATTATGGAAAATCTTTTTAAAAGTAAAAATTTTAAACCTAGAAAAATATTCAAAAAACTTTTTTTAAATAAAAACGATGTCATTAAATTAATTAATGATGGACACGAAATTGGACTCCATTCACATTCTCATCCAACAAACTTTTCAACTTTAAATTATAATCAGCAATTAAAAGAATATAAAATTAACTTTAATTTTTTAAAAAACATATTCCCAATTAAAAAGAATAAGATTCTATCTATGTCTCATCCTTGTGGTAATTATAATTTGAATACAATTAAAATTTTAAAAAAAATGAATATTGAAATTGGATTTAGACAAATGATGAAAAAAAATATTAATTATAAAAATTTTAAAATTAATCAATCAAAATTTGAAATTGCTCGAGAAGATCATTCAAATATTATTAAGAAATTTAAACTATGAAAATTACATTATTTACATCTAATAATTCGAGACACATACATTTAATTAACTCTTTATCAAAAATTAGTAGTAGTTTGCACGTCGTAATGGAGTCAAAAACAATCTACAACGGCTTAAACAAAGGACAATATAATAAAAGTAAAACTATTGAGAAGTATTTCTCTAAAGTTGAAAAAGCTCAAAAAAAAATTTTTAAAAATAGATTTGTTATCGGTAATAAAAAAAACTTAAATATTTTACCAATTTCTATAGGAGACTTGAATTACTTAAAAATAAATGACCTTAAGGAATTTCTCAAAAGTGACCTTTATTTAGTTTTTGGATCTAGCTACATAAAAGGATCATTGGTAAAATTTTTAGTAAAAAAAAAGGCTATAAATATTCATATGGGTATTTCACCTTATTATAGGGGTGCTGATTGTAATTTTTGGGCACTTCAAGACGGAAATCCCCATCTAGTTGGCGCAACAATCCATTATTTGTCTGAAGGTTTAGACTCGGGTGATATTTTATATCATGCTTTAGCAAAACCTTTAAAGAATCCTTTTGAATACACAATGAAAACAGTAAAATCTGCGATAAATTCTGTTTGTATAAGAATTAAAAATAAATCTATTTTTGATTTGAAAAGAATTAAAATTAATAAAGCAATGGAATTAAGATATAGCAAAAAAATTGAATTTGATGAAAATCAAATTAGAAAATTTTTTAAAAAAAAAATCAATACCAATTATAAATTAAATAAATTAAACTATATAAAACCATTCATATTAGATTAAAAAATAGATTTTTGTATATAGTTGTTAATAAGTGAAGAAAAAAAAAAAAATATCTTTAATTTTAATTTTAGCGAGAAAAGGATCTCAAAGGCTAAAAAATAAAAATATTAAAATAATAAATAAAAAACCCCTTATTTATTGGACAATTAATTTTGCTAAAAAACTTAATTTTAAAAAAAAACAGATTTTAGTATATTCCGACTCACCAAGAATAATTGATATTGCCAATAAAAATAATGTTTTGTGTCCTGATATAAGACCTTATTATCTTTCTAGGTCAAATACCTCGTCCTATCAGTCTGCTATGCATGCAATTAAATGGTATCAAAAATATGTAACACAAATTGATTATTTAATCTTACTTCAGCCAACTTCACCTTTTAGAAAAATCTCTACATTTACAAAAATGTTTAATCTTATCCTAAAACAGAATATAGATTCAGTCGCAACTTTTTCTAAGCAAAATAATAAATTAATTCCTAACGGAAATATATATATAAATAAAATTAAAAATCTTTATAAATTTAAAAAATTTGTAAACAAAAAAACATTAAAATTTATAATTAGATCAAAAAAAGAAATGTTAGATATTGATGAGATTGCTGACTTTAATAGAGCAAAAAAATATTTTAAAAAATGACAAAATACCTAATTAATTTAGATGGTTACCTGAGGCTTAGTTTAACTAATTCTTTAAAAAATTTTTATGGCAAAATTGATATGTCTTTTTTTTGTGCTAAAAAAATAGACAAAATCCAGCTACAAAAAGATTTTCCTAATTGTAATACTTATTGTTGGGAGGAATTTTTTGAAAAAAATTCAGAAATTAATTTTAATCAAAAAGATTTAATTAATTTGGAAAAGTTAATTGGAATTTCTCTAATTAAAGCAAATTATAGTTTATTTAATTATTCACAATTTTATAAATTTGTTAAATTAAATAAAGAAGATAAACTCAATAGTGATCATTTGAGATCATATTTAAATTTTAAATTTTATTCAGAAATATTAGATAAGGAATCGCCAGATATAATTTTACATGAGCACGCAGGGGGTACGGGTTCAGAAATATTAGAAAGGTTGTCTAAAAAAAGAGGGACTAAATATTATGTATTTGCTACTCGGTTTTTTGACAATAGATTTTTACTAACAGATGTAGAAAGTAATAATTTTGAGGTATTAGATAAATTTTACAAGCGATGTTCACCAAATTCAAGAGAACTAAATGCAATAAAAAATATCTTTTTAAAATTGGAAAATAATATTTCTCCTGCTGAGGTAACCCATATCAAAAATATGTCAAAAAAAAAGCAAAATAGATATTCTAATTTCTTTTTGAAGATAAAGAATTTTTACTCTAAATCAAAAATATTTAACTATGTTCTTGCTAATTTTCCACCATTTAATGATTTCATATTCGAAAGATTAAAAAGTAAGATAAGAAAATTTTATGTTGAAAAATTTATATGTGAAAATCAAGAAAAAATTTTTTCTCAAAATAAAAATAAAAAGTTTATTACTTTTTTTTTACAGTCTGAACCTGAACTTATTATTTACAAATTAGGCGGTAGATATTTTTCGGATCAAAAACAAATAATAAAACATTTAGCACTTAGTTTACCATCTAATTTTATTTTGCTTGTAAAAGAACATATAAGTCAAGGGATTAATTCTAGATACAGAAATTTACAATTTTTTAATGATATTAAGTCTTTTTCAAATGTTAGGATAATTAAAAGTCATGAAGATCCAATAAATTTAATCGAAAAATCTTTTGCAATAGCAAACTTATCTGGAAGTATAGGTTTAGAAGCTATTGTAAGAAACAAACCATTAATATTATTTGGAAGTGTTTTTTATCAGAATTATAGAGGTGTATTCAAAATTAACAAGTTTGAGGATTTAGATGACATTGTACAAAAAATTGAGGATAAAATTGATTATTTTAATGATGAAAATGAATGCCTCAGGTTTGCATATGCAATTAGAAAGAGCATGTTCAAAGGCAACATTTTTGACGGTTCATATTTAACAAAAAATAATGATTATTTTTTAACAAAATCTTTAGAAAAAATATTTTCAATATACAGGTAAATGAAAACTGCTTTTGTAATTAGAGATATTCCGGATTTAGATCATATTACTCCAATAATTTATAAATTTTTGGATAAAAAAAAAGATTTTGTCATTTTAAATTATGAAATAAATCTAAATTTACAAAATGATTTTAGAATTAATTTTCTTCAAAAAAAATTTGGGAATGTAAAAATTATTAATCTTTATTCGTTTATAGATAAAGGTATTTTGTATTCTTTTTTATCTAAAATATTTTCTATTAAAAATTTTGAAGTGAATTTTAAAAACCTAAAAAATGAAAAAATTTATCATCTTAGTTTTTACAAAAAACTATTAATTGCTTTTTTTAAAAAATTTTTTTTTAAACAAAATAGCCAGCTTGAAAGTATTTTTTATAATAAAAAATGGTTAAAAAAAATATTTAAAATATTAAAAATTAAATCTGTGATTATAGATGACTCATTTTATTTAATTTATAAAAAAGCTCAAAATATTGCCGAGGTTTGTGCGGAGGATCGAATAAAATTTAATTTATTACCACACACCTGTTACATTAATGATATGAAAGAAGATTTTGATTTAGTTAAAAAATTTGAAAAATTGGAGGATTTTCCAAATTTGATCACAAATTCAAATTATAGAAAAAAAAAATTAATTCAATGTGGAATAAATGAAAAAAATATTTTTGTTTATGGTTCTGCGAGATTTTGTCCTGAATGGTTTGGGATCCTTAAAGAAATAACAAACTGTAATATTAAAAGTTCAAAATCTAAAATACAAGTTTTATACTTTATGGGTATTTATAACAATCAAGATTTAGAAAGAAAACTCATTAATTTTTTATCAAAATTAGATCATATTAATTTGACTGTTAAATCACATCCTAGAGGAATTTTTTCAAAGAAACAAATGACTAATAAATTAGAGAGAAATTTTATCGTAGATTTTAAGACACCTTCTACAAAGCTAATTTTTGAAAGTGATATTGTTATAGGTACCTTCTCAAGTATCTTATTAGATGCATTTATTTTAAATAAAACTGTTATTTTTCCAAAATTTTTAATCGATGATAATGAAATTAAAATTTTATATGCAGGCAAAGGTTTCTCAATCGATTGTAAAAATAATGAAGAGGTATCTCAAGCAATAATTAAATATAAAGAAAACAAAATAGCAATTAATCAAAATAATCTTGAGAATTTTATGCAAGATCATGTTTATGCAAATCAAGATAAAAGTACTATTTTATATGATTATTTGAATTTATTAAAATCTGATTAAAATACAGAAAATTTAGTTATAATTTTTATTAAATTTTTTTTTGAATTAGTTCATTATTTTCAATTAAAAATAATTTATCGTATTTTTTAATTGAATTTAAATTGTGGGTTATAATTATTTTAGTCATATCTTCAATTTGGTTATCTATAAGGTTGTAAAACTCTTTCTCTGTATTGGTATCTAAGTTGTTTGTTGCCTCATCAAGAATTAGTATTTTTGGACCATTATATAAAGCTCGTGCTATTGCTACCCTTTGCTTTTGTCCTCCACTTAAATTTTTTCCATTTTCAGAAATTTGGTGATCGTATCCGTATTCTTTTGTATCTATAAATTCACTTATTCTTGCTATTTTTGAAACTTCCTCCACTCTATTGGAATCATACTCATTTGAAAAAGAAATATTTACATAAAAATTATCATTAATGATCATTGTTTCCTGACAAACATATCCAAAAAGTTTTCTTAGATCTTTTCTATTTTTGAAATTAATAACTTTATCATCAATTTTCATTAAACCAGTTGCTGGTTGTAAAAAACCACAAATTATTTCACATAGAGATGTTTTCCCTGATCCTGACTTCCCAACAATAACGATTGTTTCATTTTTATTAATTTCTAAATTAATATTTTTTAAAATTTCTTTTTCACCATAATTAAAATTAATATTTTCAAGTTTAATTGAATTTTTAAATTTAATTTTATTAGGACTGATAACTCTATTATTTTCATTTATCATTAAATCATCCGTTATATTTTTGAACTGTATATAGCCAGACTTCAAATTTATAATAGTCATAAAAGATGTATTTAAGTTGGGTAAAATTTTATACATAGCCAATACAAAGAAAACTAAATTATCTAAATGGCTTGCTACATTATTTTGTAAGATAAATATGGTTAACACAACAATTATAGAAGAACCTATCGCTAAACTTTCAATTAAAAATCGGCTAGCTCGTGGCATTATTCTCACAAAATTTCTTGCTTTATATATTCTATTAATTTCCTCAAAATATCTTTTTACAAAGAATTTCTTTTGATAATCGAATACAATTTCTTTGAAAGACTTTATTGTTTCAATTGCAAAAGATAAAGATTTTAGATTGGATGAGTATAATTCTTTTGAAATTTTGTTTATTTTTTTTTTTATGAAAAAATCAATAAAAAAATAGATAATTAAAAGAGTAGATAAGGCCAAAATAGAAATTTTGAAATTATATGCTGCAAGTAAAATAATAAATATTATAGATGAACTTATTCTATTTAAAAATTCAAAATAACCAAAAATAGTAGATTGACTCGTTTCGTCAATTTGAGTGAACATCTTAGAAATAAGATGAACTGAATTTGTTTTTTTGTGGAACAAATAATCTTTATCAAGATAACTTTCAAGTAAACTCATTCTAGTTTTTCTTACCAGCTTATTAACAAATGTGACTTGAATTGCGTTATTTACAAAAAAAAGAAAACTACTTAAGATGAAAATAGATATACTAATTATTCCATAATTAATAATAAAATCTCTGTTGTTATCTGATCCAATAAATACATAAATTTTTTTGATAATTTCTGTTTCCTGAATTAAATCAGGATTTATTAAAACCGATATTAAAGGTACCAAAGATATAAAGCCAATCGATTCAAAAATCACTGTTACAAAGGTAAAAATTAATACCAAAAAAAATTTTTTATTTTCTTTTTTCAGAAATTGAGTTATTTGAAATAATATATTTAACAATTTTTTTTTGTTTAAGACTTAATTTATTTGTATTTCTTTATATTAATAAATAGTATAAATTAACATTTTTTCAAAATACTATTTAAATATTAAAAAATTGAAAAGCCAATTAAAATTAATTAAAGCCATTGAGGAGTCAATATTTGTCAAAAAGCAACTTCTCAATCAGGAAAAAGAAGTTAAACAAATAATCAATATTATATATAAATCTCTACTTAAAGGTGGAAAAGTAATGTTGTGCGGTAATGGAGGTTCTGCGGCTGATGCACAACATTTAGCAGCAGAATTCACAGTTAGACTAAGACCCAAAATAAATCGAGCCCCAATCCCCGCAATACCTTTAAGTGCAGATCCATCAACTTTAACCGCCTGCTCGAATGACTATGGTTTTAAAAAAATATTTTTAAGAAATTTGCAAGCCCTGTATAAAAAAAATGATGTTTTAATTGCAATATCAACATCTGGAAATTCAGAAAATATTTTAGAAGTTTTAAAATATTGTAAAAGGAAAAAAATAAATTCAATAGGGTTTCTTGGATTTGATGGAGGTAAAGCAAAAAAATATTGTAAAATAAGTTTACAGGTACCAAGTAAAATTACAGCAAGAATTCAGGAAGCACACATATTTTTAGGCCACTATATTTTCGAGAGTGTAGAAAGACTTATAATTAAAAAATGAAATTAAATTAGTTAGAAAAATGAAACGCTCAAATTTTCTAAAGATGGATCGTAAAAATTTTGATTATAGAAGGCTTGTTGGCGAACAGGCCTCAGATATTACTTTAAGATTAAAAAAATTAAATAGAAAAGTCTATAATCTAGGTGTGGGGGACCCACAATACAGGATTCCAAAAAAAATCCTGAAAAATTTTTTATTTAAAATTGATAAAGAGAAAATTACTTATACAGATCCAACAGGTCTTATAGAACTAAAAAAACTTATTTGTAAAAACTATTCAAAGCTTAAATTAAATGAAAAAAATATAGCCATTACTCAAGGAGGAAAAATTGGTATTTTTTATGCCTTTTTGTTGTTAGGAGGAGTTAATAAAGAAATACTTATTCCAAGCTTAAGTTTTCCTTCATATTTTTCACTAGCTATGTACAACGGTAGTAAAATTAAAAAATATACATTAAGTGAAAATAATAATTTTAAGCCATTGGCTCAAGATATTATAAAAAAAATTACAAATAGAACAAAATTAATAATAATTAATTCACCTAACAATCCAACTAGCTCAATTATGGAAGATGGCGAAATGATAAAATTAGTAGAATATATTAAGAATAAAAATATCTATCTCCTATCAGATGAAATTTATTCTGATTTAATATTTAAAAAAAAAAAATATAATTCGTTTGCACAATTTAAAGAAATTAAAGATAAACTGATAGTTATTAATGGGTGGAGTAAAAATTTTGGTTTAACTGGTTGGAGAATTGGATGGTCATATTGGCCCTCAGAATTAATAAAACATGTTAATATGTTATGTGTAAATATTTCTACTTCAACAAATTATGTATCTCAGAAATTAATCATAGAAATAATTAATAAAAATAAATTAATTGAAGACCATAAGAAAAAGCTTTTAATTCAAAGAGATTACTTAATTAAAAAATATAAAAAAAAAATAAATTTTAATTTACCAGAGGGCAGTATTTACTTTTTTTTAAAAATACCTAAAAAATTTAATAGCGATATAGTCTTTTCAAATTTTTTATTAAATAAATATGGTATCGCGACAATACCAGGATCTAGTTTTGGATCTGCAGGAAAAAAATATATTAGAGTAAATTATTCAAAAAAAAGAAAAGATGTTGAAAAGTTTTTAAAAATTTATTCATCTCTTTTATGAGTTTAAAAGATATCATTAACCTTAATAGTATAGACGGTAATTTCAATTATTATGAATTACCTAATAATAAATATGAAGGGTCATTTATTGAAATTACCAATAATGATAATGAGATTAAAATAACAATCGATCGTTTTTCCTCAGTTCCTTTTTATTACTATATATTTAAAGGTAAATTTTATGGGAGTACTTCATTTCAAGATTTAATTAATAATAGACCGAGCGATTTTATAATTTCTTTGAACGAAAGTTCATGTTTATTTTTTTTAAAAACCAACACTTTTCTTAACCACCAAACTCTTATTAGTGAAATTTCCAGAATACCATATGGCTGTACTTTAAAATTTAACAAAAAAAATAAAAAAAAAGAAATAATTAGAAATTGGAATTTTTCACCAATAGTTAGTGATGGAAATTACTACGATCTACTTGAAAGAATAAACTCCACATTTAAATCAGCAATTGATAAATGTATCAAAGGAAAAACAAAAGTCGGACTAAATATTTCAGGTGGCTATGATAGTAGACAAATTCTTGGTTATCTTGTTAAAAATAAAATTAATTTTAATAGTTATAATTATGGACCAAAGGATAGCCTAGATGTGATAGTAGCAAAAGAATTAAGTAGTAAACATAAATTTAATCTTATTTTTAAAGAATGGTTTGATATAAAATTTTATATAGATAAACTTGATGAGTGTATGGAGGCAACAGATTATATGTTAGCTTTTCACCATTTTCACCCATTTAATATTTTGGACAATCAAAAAAAGGAGGATGTAATTTTATATGGTCATTTTCTTGATTTTCATTCACAAGCTTGGAAATACGAAAAAAAATATGAAACACTTGATCACAATTTAGCAGTATCAACAATAGCTAACGACTTTTGTAAACTAGGTCACTTTTCTGTTTTAAGCGAAGATATTGAAAAAGAATTAATTAATAAAAAGTATAAAAATTTATTTAAAGAAACCTTAAAAGAGGAATTGAAAAAATTAGATTATTTACCAGCAGAAAAAATATACGATGCATTTTATTTTTTACATCATGGAACAAGAAGATTGCTCCCACAGGTACAAGGTGCATCTCGATCTGTGTATTATGCTTTACCCGGTTTAAATACATTGTATTTTGACTCTATTTGGTGTGTTCCTGGAAAATTAAAAAAAAATAATTTTATGAGAAAAAATTTATTGACTAAATATTATCAAGAGGTTTGTGATACAAGGTTAGTTAGGGACGATCAAATTGACTATATCGGAAAAAAAATAGGTTTAGATAGTTTTTACAAAATAATGAAAACTCTCAAACATAAGAAATTTGGAGTTTTAAAATCTGACTATGATTTTTGGGGTGAGCAAATATATAAATACATTGATAGAGATCTAAAATATTGGATAAATAAGGAGATAAAAAGTAATGCTTTATTAGATTATGATATTTTGAATAAAGATAGATTTATTAAATATTTTGAAAATAAAAGATTACCTTTTTCTTCATATGGTACTTCGATTGTTATCAGTAAATTTATAAAAAGGAATTTTTAATAAATATATCAATTTCCTTTAATTATTTTTAATTTCCTAAATAAATTACATGATACCTGGCAAGTTTTTTTTATTAGTTTTCTTTTATTAATCCCATCTAAAAATTCTTTTGGAAACATATTTAATAATTCTTTATTCACATTCACATCTATAATTAAATGAATTCGATTTATGTTTGATTTGTTAAATATTGAATGAGGGAAAGAAAAATCTCCATAATAAAGCTTTCCTTCTTCCCAATTTACTTTTTGGTTACAAAGCATTAATTCAACTTTATCAGAGGTTATTATGGGCAAATGTAAACGTGCATTTTTTGCAGTATCAGCTTCATCTATAGTTTCGTTATTATCATAATGCCAAAAAACGTTTGTATTGGGTTTAACTTCCATAAACCTCACCCTGCCTTTTTTGCCAGGTATTTTGTCCAGTATGGTCTTAATGTAAGAGCAATCATTCATTAGTCTAGTTGGCAATAATTCGCTCTCTTCTTTAACCAAATCTGTATATGGATCTCCACCATAGGTTATTAAACCTATGGCACCCCACCCACCTTCAAAAGCTCCACTAGAATGATTTTTAAAGTTTTCTTTTTTTAAAATATTTAAATATTCTGATTTGATTTTTTCTAAATCGACTTCAATATTATTTAACTCACAATGAAGTTTAGCGCTAAATAATTTTGGTAAAATTACCCAGGGTTTTGGTATAATTTTCTCTATCATTAAATTTTTATCATTTAAAGTTTTTTAATAATTATGTTTTACATTTTTTTCAATAAATAAGTATTTTGTCAATAATTATGCCAAAAGCAAAAATCTATAGTATAAAAAGAACAATTAATTTTTTGATTAGAGGAATATAAACGTGTTAAAGATCCAAAATTATTAAAAAAATAAAATTAATGAAAGTACTTATTACAGGTGTTGCTGGCTTCATAGGTTTTTCAATTGCGAAAAATTTACTTGAAAAAAACTTTAAAGTAATTGGAGTTGATAATATAAACAATTATTATTCACAAAATCTAAAAAAAGAAAGGGTGAAACAACTTAGAAAATATAAAAATTTTTTATTTTTAAAAAAAAATTGTGCAGACAAAAATTTTATTAACTTAATTTTAAAAAATAAAAAAATTTCTATGGTCATTCACCTTGCTGCAGAAGTAGGTGTTAGAAACTCATTTTCTAAACCGAGAACGTATTATGAAAATAATATTGAAGCGTTTTTTAATATATTAGAAATATGCAAGATGATGAAAAGTAATTTAATATTTGCATCATCAAGTTCGGTTTACGGTGAAAGTAAAAAAAAATTTTTTAAGGAAACTGATGAAACCTCAAAACCAATTTCATTTTATGCCGCAACAAAAAAGAGCAATGAAGTCATGGCATATTCTTACGCAAAGAATTACGATATTTCTACCATAGGAATCAGGTTTTTTAATGTTTATGGTCCATGGGGTCGTCCAGACATGTCAATTTATAAATTTACTAATCTAATTTTATTAAATAGAAAAATTCCTTTGTTTGGAAGTGGTAAGCAAGTAAGAGATTTTACTTATATTGATGATGTTGTTGATTTAATAAATACAATTATAAAAAAATATAAAAATAAAAAAAATTTTTTTACAGTATTTAATTCTGGTAAAGGTAAATGTATTAACATACTAAATCTAATAAATTTAATTTCTAAAAAACTTAATAAAAAAGTTAAAATACAAAGAACAAATAAACAGTTAGGAGATGTTAGTTTTACAAATTCATCTAGTAAAAAAATAAATAAAATATTAAAACTTAATCCCAAAATAAGCTTAAATATTGGAATTGATCAATTCCTTGAGTGGTACCATTCCAAAGGAAAATATATTAAGTAACTTTTTTAATATATTTTTTATAAATCATAACAATTTTCTTAGAATGAAAATTTTTATTAAAAATTCTTATGTTCCTCTCTAATTTCTTCCCCTCTCCTTTTTTGAATGAAAGTATTTTGTGAACAAGCTCAATTATTTCTGATTCATGATTTTTATTAAATAAAAAACCATTAAATTTATTTTTTATTAAATCATCATATCCTGAATCTCTTCTAGCTATAATTGGTTTTTCCATTGACAATGCCTCTAAACATGCATTTGGAGAGTTATCCCGTAAAGATGGTAAAATAATTATTTTACATTTATCAATAATTTTAAATAATTTTTTACTACCTAATTTTTTAATTATTTTTACTCTGTTTGGAAATTTAGTATTCCGTTTGAGTCTATTTTCATAAATCTTGTTATTACCATAGAATTTTTTGTCAACGTTTCCAATCCAATAATAAAATAACTTCCTATCAATATTTAATAAATTGTTAATAATATTTTCAATAATTAAACTTCCTTTTCCAGGACTAATCGAACCAAATGTAATTACAATTTTTTTTTCAGTTTTATTTTTGGTCTTTTTTATGTTCTCAATCACTGGTGGTAGAAAATATGCTTTTAAGCCGTAATTTTTTTTTAATTCTGAAATTAAAAAGCTACTCGGCGATAATATAAGATTTGATTTTGCAAGAGTATATTTTTCCAAAATTTTTGATATAGAAAAAAAATCATATTTATTCCAAAGAGATTCAAGACTAGAAAGTCTAGTAATTGTTGGTAATTTATTTTTATAAAATAAACCTATGCACTGATAATTGGAAAAATGCACCAGCTCTACATCGTTTAATTTATTTATAAGTTTATTTAATTTTTTATTAATTATCCAACTTTGAAAAACTAAAAAAATTGGTAATAAAACTTTTTTAAAAATTTTTAAAAAAATAAAATCTGTTTTTACATTATATATATAAATACCGTCTTTATAATATTTTCTATTATTTGAAGATGAAACTATCAAATGTATATTATATTCTTTTTTTAACACTTTAAAAAACTTCCTCAAAAAAGTTGCTAGTCCTCCATATTCTTTAGATGTAGTATATTCTGTCGAACAAAAAATTAGATTTTTTTTTTTACTTAATAAGGCCATAAATCCTTCCCAAAATAGTAAATAGTGACTGTAAAGTTTTTTTAAAATTTAGACTTAAAATATGATAAAGAAAATTTAAACAAATTATTAAAATCGATTTTGTTATAAAATTTAAACTTAAATTATTTTTTTTAACAACATAGCTCCATCCACATCCATATAAAAAACTTTTCTTCATATTATTTTTTAAAGTGATTCTCTCACTATCGTGAATTACTTTGATTGATTTACTATAAAATATTTTATATTTTAATTTTGTTTTAGCTCTAATAATAAGATCAGTTTCTTCACCAGATTGATAAATATCATTAGATCCAAGACCTATTTTGTTATCAAAGAATATTTTTTTTTTATTACTAATTACAAATGAAACCGAAGAGATTGAGTTGAAAACTTGACTTAAATTTATTAAATCACAATTTTTTTTTGGGTAATTTAATAAAGGTCTATTTAAATTATCAATTACTTTATATGCAATAATTTCATGATTTTTCTTATTAAGTAAATCATTAATTTTTTTTAAATAATTTTCTTTAAAGGTAACATCATCATCTAAAAATATTAGAAAATTTCCTTTACTAAGAGATATTCCTTTATTTCTTGCTTTTGATAATCCAATACTACTTTTTATAAATTTAATTTTAAAATTTTTATAAATTTTTTTAATAATTTTATTATTATCATGTCTATTTTGATCACAAATTATTAGCTCAAAATTTTTATATTTTTGTTTCTGTAAAGATTTACACAAATTTTTAATTTGGTTAAGATCATTTATTGTTGCACAAATTATTGAAAATAAATATTTTTCTTTTTTTTTCTTGTAGACTTTCCGCATAACTATATTTAATCTGAAACTTTAATGAAATCTTCTTCTTTTATAAATATTAATGGTGATTTGAAACAAAATAAATTAAGCATTTTTATTTATATATTTATTAATTTTTTTCAAAATTTTTATTACAGCTTATTTATTAAAAAATTTAAGTACATTGAATTTATTCCTAAAAAGAAAGAATATTATTTTAAAAATAATCAATCAATAAGCAGGAAATTATGTGGGGTTTTTTGGAGAAATTTAAATTGGAGAATAATTTTTGATCATATTGGGAAATTTAATATTTGTGAAATTGGTGCTGGAGATGGAAATTATTTTAAATCTGATATTTCAATCAAAAAAAAATATCTTAAAAAATACCAAGGTTATGATGTTATAAAGTATGAAAACTGGAAAAAAATAGAAAGAAAGAACTTTAAATTTAAAAAATTTAATGGATATAGTTTCGAAAAAATAGTTTCAAAAGAAAATAATATTTTTTTATCTCAGTCGTGCTTAGAGCATGTAAAATATGATTTAAAATTTTTTAATGAAATAAAAAAAAAAACAAATAATACAAAAAAGAAAACTATTTTAATTCACTGTCTACCAAGTTCTTTTTGTCTTTTTACATATTTAACGCACGGGTATCGACAATATAACATTGAAAATATAAATAAAATTTCGAAAATCTTAGGCAAAAATAATACTTTTGTAGTCAAATTAGGTAATTTGAAATTAAACTTTGAGCACTTAAAAAAAACAACATTGCCATTAATTCTTAATAAAGAAAACTTAATGAAAAGCCAAAGTAAAATTTTTTTTAAAAAATTGAATAATTTAATTTTAAAAAATAATACATCCTCTTTATACATGTCATCATTTATTGTTTTAGTATGTTTTGTAAATTTTGATGAAAATCAAAAGAAAAAAATTATCGATAAAATATTTTTTTGAATTTTTTAATGTATGATAAATATAAAACAAGAATAAATATCAAAAATGCATTCATTAAAAGCATATTCTTAGCAATATTATTGTTATAAGTTATTTTTTTATCTATTATATCGAATCCGTTACTTTTAATTTCTTTTTTACTAAAACCTAAAATATTTAAAGATTTATCTGTTAGAATTAATTCAGTGTCTTTAAGTAAACTTATTAAAACTTTATATAAATTTTTGGAGATTAACTCTATACTTTTATCAGGGTTTGAACTTGTGCAATTTATAAAGAAATATTTGCCTGCAATTTTGATTTTAAACTTAATACAAGATTTTGATATTTCTAATAAGTCCTTATCGTAATTTAACTCATAATAAGTCTTTTCTTCCATTTTAAGCTGCAGAACTCTCTCATATCTTTCGAGAAAATCCCTTGCATATGCGTTTTGTTTAAAATCTTTTTTTTTATCATTAAGAGAATTTTTTTCAGTAAATTCAAAGCTTATGTTGTGTTTTAGATTTAATTTTATATTAAAAAGTTTTTCTGTATTATTTATTTGGTAAAAATAATTAATTAGGTTTAATATAAGAAATAATATTATAATAACAAACATTTTTGACTTGTTTTTTTTTATAAAGCTATATGACATTAAGTTTTTTTAAGGTTTCTATAATTATTAAAAATTTTACTCATAATGTATAACAAAAAAATAATAATTGTAATACCCTGTTTCAAAGTAAAAAATAAAATATCCAATGTAATAACTAAAGTACCTGATTGGGTGTATAAAATTATATGCGTAGACGATTGTTGTCCACAAGGTACTGGAAAATATATAGAGCAAAACATTAACGATGACAGAATATTGACCATCTATAATGAATTAAACGAAGGCGTCGGTGGAGCGTGTTTAGTTGGTTTCAAGAAAGCCGTAGAGCTTGGTGCAGAAATTATAGTTAAGGTTGATGGTGATGATCAAATGGATTTGAGTTTACTCAATAAATTTATTGAACCAATAATTTTAAATGAGGCTGATTTTACAAAAGGAAATAGATTCACAAAATTAATTGATTATTTAGAAATGCCAGTTTTAAGAAAGATTGGCAATATTTCTTTATCCTTTTTTAACAGATTTTCTTCAGGTTATTGGAATTTATTTGATACAACCAATGGTTATTTGTGTTTCAATTCAAAAATTATAAATATTTTGCCATTAGAAAAAATTAGTAAAAATTATTTTTTTGAGAGTGATTTATTAAATTGGTTGTACATTATTAGGGCAAAGGTAAAAGATATTCCAATAAGATCAATATATAATAATGAAAAAAGTAATATTAATATATTTTCAGTTTTAATTAAATTTCCACCACTTTACTTTAGAAATTTTTTCAGAAGATTTTTTTATGAATATTGCGTTAGAAATCCAGATATGAAATTTATATCTTTTATAGTTGGATTATTTTCTTTATTTTTTGGTTTGATATATTCATTTAGTGTTTGGCGAACAGGCATTGGAGATGATCCTCTGCCATCTGGGACAGTTGGGATAGCATTGATTTCTTTATTAGTTGGGATAAATTTTATTTCCTATTTTTTTGTTAGTGACATGAATAACTATCCTAAAAATAATCTTTTAACTATTTAATTAATTTACTATAATTATTTAATATTTTACTCCAATCATAATATTTTTTTGTTTTATTAAAATTAACATAAGAAGTTTTATTTCTAAATTTTTTGTCTGATATTAATTTTTTTATTTTAAGAAAAAATTCTAATCTATTTTTATATACAAGAATGTTTTTTCCATTTAAAAATTGGAAATTATTTGAAGTTTTATTAATTATAACTGGTAAGCCAATACTTGTATAATCTAAAATTTTATTCTGTAATCCAGACTGAATTTCAACATTGCAAATACCAGCAAGTGAATTTTTACAGTATTGACTTAAAGTTTTGATGTTTGAGGTAATATCTACACCTTTATAATATTTAAAATAAATTTTTAAAAATTTCGAACAATTACCTAGTATTTTAAATTCTAAATTGGGGTATTTTTTTTTTTAATACAGGTAAATAATTATCTATAAAATCAATACAAGCAGTTCTATTTGCAAGTGAGTTTATATTTCCGAAAAAAACAATATTATTTTTAATTTTATCTTCTAAATAAATATTTTTTTTTGCGTATGTTCCATTTCCAATAATTTGTATATTTTTATTTTTTGATATATCTGAATTGGGTAAATCCTTTTTATTTACAAAAACTATACTATCAAATTTTTTGGCCTCTTTTAATTCATAACTACTCAATCTTTTTTTTTCATATTTATACAAGTATTTAAGCAGATTTAAGTTTGATAATTTTTTTTCAACAGTATCATAATTTTTTGAAATTAAATCTGTCATTTCTAGAATTTTTTTACCCTTAAAATTCTTTGGAAAATAATAAGTAGTTCTTATCAGGTGAAAGATAATCACATCATAATTTTTACTCAAACTATTAATTTTTTTTTTCATTTCAGGAATTTTATATAAACCAATTTGCAAGGGTTCTTTTTTTAACAAAGATTTGATAACGTTAGTTACTCGGTTGATGAAATTATTTTTATAAATAAATTGTTTATTAATATAAGAAACTTTCATTTTAACATTTCCAATAGAAACTAAATCAATACTATTTTTTTTTGATAAAAATTTAATAACTTCTGAAATTCTAAGTTTATCACCTCCAATGACTGGATATGGATATCTGGGACAAACGACAAGTATTTTTTTATATTTCACAAATTTCTTTCTTAAAATTCTGATAAACGTTTTTAGACGAATATCTATTTGCATTTCTAAAAAATTTTAACTTTTGTGTTGATGAAGATTTTAATTTTATATAATCTAAAATTTTTGTCATCTCAGTATTTTTTTTAATAAAAGTTGCCGAGTTTCTTAATATTTCTCTATTAATTTTTGTATTAAAGCAAATTACTTTAAGTTTGAAATATTGTGCCTCTACTGAAGATCTTCCAAAGCCCTCAAATAATGACACATCTAATAACACATTAGAAATTTTAAAAAGATACACAAGATTTTCTTCAGAAATATTTTTGAAATAATAAACATTATTTAAAAATATTTTATTATTTATATTTCCAACAATTATAAAATTAATATTTTTTGAATTTTTTATAATCTTATATAAAAAATTTAAATTTTTTCTCGTTTCATTTGAAGTTACACAGATAACAGTTTTAAATTTTTTTGCGATTTTTTTTAGATTTTTAAATTTGTAATTATAACGTGGTTTTTTATTTTGAAAATTTATTATATTAGGTATTATTTTTATTTTCTTTGGATTTATTGAAACATATTTTGTAATTTGGTTTTTAGTGAATTTTGAAGGGACAATTATAGAGTCATAGCTATTTATGAATAAAAAATTTAAATTTAAATAAAATTGTTTAAAGTTTTCTTTTATTTTTACTTTGTTATAAAGTACAAAATTTTTTCTATAATCATGTATGATGATTACATTTTTTTTTGTAAAAGAAAATAATTTTAAAAAAGCGTATCCCTCTTCTGGCAAAATTAAGGTATTGAATTTAAAAGAGTTAAAAATTAGATAAATAGGTAAAATAATAAATTTACAAAAAAATGTAACAAAATATAACTTGTTATTACCTGTATAGATAACATTTAAATTTGTTTTTTTTTTTTTAATTTTTATAAGCTCATTATTATATTTAAAAATACCACTATTACGGTTACTTTTATTAGGCATAATCCATAAAACTTTATGCATATTTTTTTCGGTCAAATAAAATAATTGCTAGAGCTAGCCAAGGATATGGGCTTGAAATTGTACTTTGAAAAAAGAATGTAATTATAACATAAAAAAATATTATATATCCAAAAGTATACTTATTTTTAAATACATTAATAAAAGACTTAATTATAAGTATTATTAGTAAGATAGCTGGCACAAATCCTCCATCATGTAAAATTGAAAAAAAATAATTTTGTACGTACTGTTTTTTTTCGTCAATAGGTTTCCATGTAGACATTACTTCGTTTATTTTAACTAAATGATCTACTTTAAATTTTAAAGCATGTTGATACCATAAAATTGAATAACTACCGAGACCATAACCTAGAAAATTATTTTTAAATGCAGCTTTAAAACTTAAATAATTATGAAAAATTCTTATAAAACCTGTTGGCTCTGATACATTAATAATAGTAAGTAAATTATTTTCTATTTTACATCGGTCATTATAATTAGCATCAGTTAGTATTTTTCTCTCTATCCTTCGGCATTGAATTTTATAAAAAGGAGATAAATTGTCTTGGGAACGAGATATAATGAAGTCAATATTCAAAATATTTCTGCTACTAATTATTTTCTCATCATATTCTGATGCGCTTATGTCTGTAAGACTTAAGTTTGAAAATAAGATTATATATATACCTACAGCAGAAATAGGAAACAAAAATAAAGGTTTTAAGTAAATTTTATAATTATAAATAAAATAAAATAAATATAATATAACGAAAAATAAACCTATTCTTGAATGAGTAGTATAAATTATATAGCAAACAGATAATTCAACAAAAATTAATAAAATTTTTTTATATTTATTTTGTAAATTTTGTTTGAAGTGATTCAAGATAATTAAATAGAAACTTAGCATAAGAGCTAAATACGATGGCTCTGGTGTTATTAAAAAGGGTCTTGCTAAGTTATCTGGATTGATGCATTCGAGTCTAGATATAAAAAATTCTAAAGATTTGCAAGTTATACTAAAAAGTATAGGAAATTTTATAAGAAAAATTAAATATAATATAATTATTCCAATTCCAAATAAAAGAATTTCATTAAATCCAATATATTTTTTTATATTAAAATAAAATAAAAAAATTATTGGTCCGATTAAATATTTTATTAGCTCAATAAAATTATACTCAAGATAATAAATATGAAAAAATAATAAATAAGTGATTAATAAAATAACAATTTTATTCCTCTCTAGAAAATTTTTTAAACTAAAATTTTCAAATAAAAATATATATAAAATTAAAAGCAATAAAAGGGCAGGGAAAGTTTCAAAAGATATAGACTTAGCAAACGGGATAAGATGAATTGAAAAAATACAAAATATCAAAAATAATTTATTAAGTTTAATTTCCATTGTTATTAGTGTATATCAAGCACAATTAGATTGTAAAATATCTTAATATAAAAAATGAAAAAAAAAATCATAGTTATATTTATCACAATTATCATATCAATTTTTTTTTTAGAATTTATTCTAAGATTTATAGGTTTTAATAAATTTACAATTTATTATACAAATAATTATTACGGTTATTATCAAGAGCCAAATCAGAATTTTTTAAGCCGCCATGGAAAGCAAATTTCTTTTGACAAATTCGGTAATAGGAATTCTAGAGATAATAATATTCAAAATTCAGAACTTTTTTTCTTAGGAGATTCAGTTACATATGGTGGAAGTATTGTTGGTAACAATGAAACATTTGCATATCTAACTTCAAATAAATTAAAAAAAAAACATTTAAATATATCTTCAAATGGCTGGGGCATTCCCAACATAATTAATTTTATTGATTTTCATAATTTATATAAAAAAAATACAACTTATATTTTAACATGTATAATAGATTGCTTCACAAGGAATATCAGAAAAAGTGAGCAAAATTTTTTTTTCCAAAAAAAGAGTAATACTGCATTAATTTATTTTTACAAATTGATTATTTTTAAAATTAATCAACTAAACAACAAACAATCCAAAACTAGTATCGGGTCCGATAAAAAATTTGAACAGAAGGATAATATTAAAACAATAAATTATACAATTGATAAATTAGGTTTACTCAATGACAAATTAAAAGAATTAAATAGTAAGTTAATTTTTGTTTATAGTCCCGATTTAAGTTATATTAAATCAAAGTTAGCTGATAATCCTTATCATGAAAATAGTATTTACCGTGATGAAATATTTAAAAAAATAAATAATTTAGATATTGAATTTATAAATATTATTGAATATTTTGATGAAAAAACCATCAACAATTTTGGAAAATTTTTTGCAGACAATGTACATCTAACAAAAGATGGGCATTATTTATATTCCAAAATACTATCTAATTTAATTTATGATTGATTCTAAATTTTCTAAAATAATTTTTTTTTTTATACTTATATTATTTTCATTTTTAATTTTATTAAATTATACAGTTAAAAATCCAAACGATGGTGTTTTATATTTATCCTCAGCATATTATTTTATAGAAAATAATATCTTGATTGATGCTACAAGGTCAATGGATGGAGTAATTAGACCATTTCCTACAACTCAATTTGGTATTACTTATTTTTTTATATTACTAATATCTTTATTCAAATCTTTTTGGATTTTTGCTTACATAATTTTATTTTCACTTATATGGGTTGTCTTAATAAAAAAGTTATATCTTTTTAGTTACAAAAATTTTTCTCAAAATAAATATTTAGCATTAATTTTACCATTTTTGATTTTTTTTAATTATGATTATTTAATCTCAGCGTCTTCTTTTTATAATGAAACCTTATATTATCCTTTTTTGATTTTCTGTTTTTTAAAAATCATAAATAATATAAAAAAAAATAAAAGTTTTTTTCAAAAAAGCTTTTTATTTGTAATCTTTTTGGCTTTAGGAAGTATTTTTAGAGTACAACACGTTGTTCTATTAGCTGCATTAGGCATATATTTTTTAATATATAAAAAATTCAAAGAATTTTTTTTTATCAGCATTCTTAGTTTGATAAATGTACTGATTATTATTAAGTCATACGATTTAATACAAAATTTTCAGATTAGCGAAGAGTCAAATATACTTATCGATCAAAGTACATTTTCAAATTTTATTCTTTTTATTAAAGGTTTTTTTTATGATTTTTATACAGAAATAAAAGAATTACAATTTCACAACACAAATATTTATTTTAAAAACTTTAAAGTACATTTTGCACAATATTCAAACGTTTTAAATATACCAAAAATATTTGATATTACACTTCCAAACTATGGAGGATTTTATAAGGGAATAAAAGGTTTAATTTTTGAAACGATTTATATATTTATCACGCTATTCATTATTTTTTGTTTATATAAGTATTTTAAATCAACTAAAATTAACAAGATTAAAATATTTTTAATATTTTATTTTATATCTAATTCAATATTTATATTTTTTTTAACAGATGTAATTTCAAGATACTTTTTATATATAAATTTTTGTATGGCATTTTTTTTAAGTGATTACTTGAAATCATATAAATACGTTTCCAGAGACAAAAAATATTTTTTTTCTGCAGGATTAGTTTATTTTATAGTAATAACTATTTATGGATTTAGCTATTTTAAAAACTATTCATTAGAATATAAGAGTCCAACATTCAAAACTCTAAATAAGCTTAAAGTTTTTAATAAAAACAGAAAAGGTTTTTTTTATGAAGATGAAATTTTTATTTCAAGGTATAATTATCAGGTAAAATGGATTATTGATCGTGCATCTTTAAATCCTGATCAGTTTATAGCTTTTCACAAAAATTATAAGCCTGATAGAAAATACTTTTTTATTGGAAGTAAGAATGAGTTTTATAATACTAAACTAGCCTCAACAGAATTAAATGTAGATTATATTGAAAATTATTTATATATAGAAGTTGATGGTGATGAACCATCTATTTGGAAGATTCACCTTAAGTCTAGAAATTAATGAACACAAAATCACTAGAAAGAATTTCAAAACTTTTATTTAATGCTTTTTTTTTCATACCTTTGTTTACTATCCTAGGCCCTTTAATTCCCGACCTAATAATTACTATTACAGTTATATTTACATTTATTTTGATATTACCATCATTGAAAGAAATTTTTTCAAATCAGTATAAAATAGACTATTTTATTTTAACATTTTTTTTATTTTTTCTTTTTATTTTACTTAGTTCTACTATTAATTTTTTTATTAATAATGAGTTAAATTTTGATAATTTTAAAAGTTATTTTTCAAGGTCTCTATTTTTGTTTAGATTTATTTTTTATCCAATATCAATTATTTATTTAGCAAAAAGATTTAATTTAAAAGTTGAAAAAAAAAATATAATTATTTTTCTTTTAACAATATTTTTTGTAATTTTTGATACATTATTTCAATATTTTAATGGTAAAGATATATTTGGTTTTATACCAATGGAGCGTGGTAATTTAGCAATTGGTAGGTTAAGCGGTCCTTTTGATGACGAATTAATACCAGGATCATATTTGATGAGATATTTTTTTATTACGATATTTTTTATATTTCTTTTAATAAAAAAAGAATTTTATTTTAATATATTTTTTTCAATATATTTAATTTTATGTCTGACAACTATTGTTCTAACTGGAGAAAGAGCAGTTACTATATTAACCTGCTTTGGTATTTTGATCTTTTTTTTATTTTTTAAAAAACAAAGATTAATTATTATCTCAGGTGTAATTGTATTTTCATTAATTATTTTTTACATGTTAGAAAAAAATCCAATTTTAAAAAAAAGGGTTGTAAATCATAGTTTACACCAGTTTGGTATTTCATTAGAAAAAGATGAAAGCAAAAGAGAATACAAAGAAATTAAATCTTTTTTGGATAGTCATTACGGAGCTCATTGGCAAACTGCTTATGAAATTTGGAAAAAAAATAAATTTATTGGAATAGGACTTAAACAATTTAGATATGAATGCTCAGATAAAGTATATGAAAATATTAATTCAAGATTAAAGAGTATTAGATGTGCCACCCATCCGCACAATACTTATTTTGAGGTATTGTCTGAGACAGGGGTGATTGGTTTAACATTTTTTTTATTATTGTTATCAACTTTACTGATCAAAATTTATAAAATTAAAAAATATGATAAGTCAATTAAATTTACCCTGATATCAGTAATACTAATATTTTGGCCAATTATAACCACTGGTAGCTTCTTCACTAACATGACACAGATATATTTTACTTTTTTATTGACAATTATTTTTATGATTGAAAATCAGTTGTTTAATAAATTTAAAAAAATTAATTAATATCATGAATTATTTATACCTATCAATTTTTATTCCTTTAATTTTTTTATTTAGTAATAAAATTACTAAATTAATAAAATTATATGACTATCCTGATAATAAAAGAAAAATTCATTCACGACCAATTTTAATTGTTGGAGGAATTTTTTTTCAAAATATTATTTTATTTTATTTTTTATTTTTTTTATTTTTTTATGAAAATAATTTTTTTTCACATTTTAAGAATAATCATAAAGATTTATTAATTTTATTATTTACAGTTTCCTTATCTTTTATTGTCGGTCTATATGATGATAAAAAAAATTTGAACCCATTAGTAAAGTTATTTTTAATGTTTATAATTTTTTCATTTTCTCTTTATTTTTTGTCAGATTTTTATCATTTACGAAGACTAAATTCTTTTTTTGATTATTATATTTATTTTGATAGGTATTCTATAATTTTCACATCTTTTTGTTTTGTAATTCTTTTAAATGCTACCAATATGTCTGATGGAATTAATTCTCTTACAAGCAATATATTTATAATTTGGTTATTCTTTATAACCTTGTTTATACCAAAAGATAATTTTTACTTTTTTATGAATATTATTTTAATTTTATCCTTAATTTTATTTTCTATTTTAAATTTTAGAAATAAATGCTTTTTAGGAGATAGCGGATGTTTTGTTTTAGCATCCTACTTATCCTATGTGACTGTTTATGCTTATAATAAAAATTTATTATATTCAGATAAAAATTATTTAAATGTAGAGAGTATATTTCTTCTATTTTTAGTTCCAGGAATAGACATGTTAAGATTATTTTTAAGGAGAATTTATAATGGTAATAATCCTTTTAAAGCTGATAAAAACCATTTTCATCATAAACTTTTAAAAAATTTTGGTAATTTTAAAGCAATAATTATTTATAATTCAATGATTTTAATACCATGGTTAGTATATTTATATATGAGTTCAATGTTGCCATACATAATTATTGTAGTATTAGTAATTTACTTCATATTCATTGTAAAAATTAAAAAAATATATGAGAAAAATTAATTGTTTAATTACCGGTATCACAGGTATGGTTGGCTCCCATCTTGTTGATTACTTACTGAAAAAAACCGACTGGAATATTTATGGTTTATTAAGATGGTCAAGTAAACTTGACAATATTGAACATCTTCTTGAGACTATAAATAAAAAAAAAAGATTATTTTTAGTTTACGGTGATTTGAATGATCATGTATCAATAAGAAATGCATTAGAAAAAAGTGTTCCAAATTATGTTTTTCATCTTGCAGCAGAAACTTTCCCAAAAATGAGTTTTGACTCACCATTAAAGTTTTATGATACAAACATTAAAGGTACGCAAATACTTTTAGAGGAAATTAAAAACCTTAAGAAAATTAATCCTGTAATACATATTTGTTCATCATCTGAAGTTTTTGGTAAAGTAGACAAAAAAAATTTGCCCATAGATGAAAAATGCACTTTTCATCCTGCTTCACCTTATGCAATTTCAAAAGTTGGTACCGATCTTGTTGGAAGATATTTTTATGAAGCATATGGACTAAAGACACTTATAACAAGAATGTTTACACATACTGGTCCAAGAAGAGGGGACTATTTTGCAGAATCATCTTTTGCAAAACAAATTGCAATGATTGAAAATAATCTTATACCTCCAAAAATTAAAGTAGGAAATTTAAACTCTTTAAGAACAATCGCAGATGTGAGAGATGCAGTACACGCTTATTACTTATTAGTAACTAAAAACCCAGTTTCAGGTGAAGCGTATAATATCGGTGGAGATTATAGTTGCAAAGTTGGAGATATATTAAAATATTTAATAAGTATTTCAAATTATAAAAAAAAAATTCAAGTAATTGAAGACCCCTCAAGATTAAGAAAAATAGATGCTGACTTACAAGTCCCTAATGTTAAAAAATTTGTAAAACACACCGGGTGGAAACCAAAGTATCAATTTGAAAATACGATGAAAGATTTGTTAAATTATTGGAGAAACCAGGTAAAAATAAAAAGTTTCTTAGATCGATAAAATTACAATGATCTATAAAAAATTTATTAATGGTTTCAAAGTTTCAAATATTTGCTATGGAGCCTGGGGTCTTTCACCTTCTACAAAAAAGTTCAAGTCGCCAGGGAAATATTCAAAAAAAAAAACGCAAGAATTAATTCAATTTGCTCTAAAAAAAGGAATAAATTTTTTTGATACAGCGGATATTTATGGTGAAGGAATTGGAGAGAGAATTTTAGGATCTGAGCTATTTAGAGTAAGGGAAAAAGTTTTTATTATGACTAAAGGAGGGATTGTAAATAGTGAAAATAAGAAAAATTTTTCAATTACATATATAAAAAAAAAAATATCTAATAGTTTATTAAATTTGAAAACACAATATATAGATGGGTATCAATTACATAATTTAAGTTCTACTGATAATATTTCAAAAATATATAGAGAATTAACCAAATTAAAAAAAAATGGAATTTTAAGATCTATTGGTTTTAGTTCTAGAGATCCAGAGGATGCAATAAAGATCATAAAAAAATATAATTTTGACTTTTTACAAGTTGGTTTTAGCGTTTATGATCAAAGATTAATTAGTTCAGGACTTGTGAAAGAGATAAAAAAAAGAAATATTTTTTTATTAACAAGATCACCATTTAATAGTGGATATTTAACAGACAATAACGATACAAAATTTTTTAATAAAAAATTTCAAAAATTGATATCTAATTTTAAGCAGAATAATAAAAATAAAATTATATATGCAAATAAATCTCTTGAGTATTCAGCACTTAAATATTGTATTTCTTTTAAAGAAATTACCTCAGTAATTGTTGGAATGGCGTCAAAATTTGAAATTGAAAAAAATGTTAGAGTTGTATATCAAAATAATAAACGTGAAGTAAATTGGAAAAAAAACTTAAAAAAAATCTATGAATAAAAAAATTATAGTAGGCTCCGCTCAAATAAACAACGGTTTTTCAGGACAATATTATTTGCCATATTCCATTGGTATTTTACAAGCTTATGTTTTACATAATTCAAAGAGACCAAATATATATGAATTTTCTTCCACAATTTATAAAAGACTACTTTTAGACGAAAGTTTTCAACGATTAAAAAATTCTAATATTGTTTTTTTTAGTACTTATGTATGGAATTTAAATATTTCATTAGCAATTGCTAAAAAATTAAAAAAATATAATGAAAATATTTATATTGTTTTTGGAGGGCCTTCGGTTCCAGATAATATTGCAGGTAGAGCTGAAAAATTTTTAAGAGAAAATACATTTATAGATGTAATTGTTCATCAAGAAGGAGAAAGAACCACTTTACAGCTACTAGATGAATTTCCAAATAATGATCTTGAAAACACACCCAATATTAGTTTCTTGAATAATAAAAACATCTATTTTAATAACCCAAATTTAAAAAGATTAAGAGATTTTAGTACAGTACCCTCTCCATATCTGTGTGGTGTATTCGACAAAATAATAGAAGAAAATCCAAATGAAAGATGGTTAGCAAGTTGGGAAACAAATAGAGGTTGTCCATTTTCATGTGCATTTTGCGACTGGGGTTCTGCTACAGCAAGTAAGGTTAGTAGGATGGATTTAGATAGAGTTTATCGAGAACTTGATTGGTTTTCTGAACACAAAGTAGAATTTATTTTCTGTTGTGATGCTAATTTTGGAATGTTACCGAGAGATTACGAAATTGCAAAAAAAGCAGCTGAAAATAAAAAAAAATATGGTTATCCACATGTTTTGTCTGTACAAAATACTAAAAATGCTCGAGACAGAGCGTATAAAGTTCAAAAATTATTAGCAGAGACAGGTTTAAGCAAAGGTGTTACGTTAGCCATGCAATCTGTTGATCCACATACATTAAAATCAATTAAAAGAGATAATATTTCTATTGAAGATTATTCAGAATTACAAAAACGTTTTGCAATCGACAATATACCAACTTATACAGAATTTATCTTAGGATTACCTGGTGATACTTACGATGTATTTGCGAATGGAGTATCAATGGTAATTGAGGCTGGTCAACATAATCGAATTCAATACAATAATTTATCGATTTTACCCAATGCTGAAATGGCTAAGCCTGAGTATATCAAAGAGTACAAAATTTTGACAAGCAAAAATCCAATTGTTAATGCTCATGGGACATTAGATGAAACACCAGAGGATGGTATATTTGAAACTCAGGAGCTAGTTATTTCTACAAAATCATTGCCTCAAGAAAAATGGGTAAATACTAGAGTTTATGCATCAATGTCAGAGTTTTTATATTTTAATAAATTACTCCAGATACCACTTTTATTAATTCATAAGATTTGCAAGGTTTCATTTAGGGATTTATTTGAGACATTTATTTTTGAAGTGAACGAGTATCCTGTTCTAAACTCAATTAAAAATAATTTTAGAACACATGCAGAAAAAATTATTAAAGGTAAACCTGAGTTTGTATTTCATAAGGGATGGCTTGATATTTATTGGCCACCAGGAGAACTTGAATTTATTAGATTGGTTGAAAACAAAACGCTAAAGAGTTTTTATGATGAGTGTTATAAAATTCTTAATACAAAATATTCTAAAAATATAAATTCAGAAATTTTAAAAGAGGCAGTAGAATTAAATAATTTACTGCTCCGTACACCTGAAAAAAAAAACAATGAATCAATAAAACTAAATTATAATATTTACGAGGTGTATAACGATTTTTTAAAAAATAAAAAAAGTAATTTAAGAAAAGACAAAAACGAACTTGAGATAATAAGAAATGATAAAAGCTTTTCAAGTTTTGAAGAATGGCTTCAGAAAATAGTTTGGTATGGCCATAGGAGTGGTGATTATATTTCTAAAACAAACTATTTAAAAAACAAAAATTTTCGCAAGGAAATTTCTAAAATAAAAAATATATCAGTCAACTAAGGTTTATTGTAATAATCTCCATATTCTACTAATAATGTAGACCTGTTATCTTTTCTCAATAGAGCTTTTTTATAAGCTTTAAATATTTCTTTAGTATGTTTCAATTTTACAACTTCAACATTTGTGAGCATTTTTTTTAATGCACTTGTATGGTCTTGAGTATGTTGTGGGCCACCATCTAAAGGTTTTTTTGCCCCTATAGATGTTCGAATAATAACTTTTGCTTTTAATTTTCCTGATGACATGTCTTGAATTTTATCTAAATGATTTACAAGTTGGTTCAAAGATAAAATTAAGAAATCAAATCTTGGATAACAAGTTACTGGTATAAACCCATTTAATGCAAGTCCTGTTGAAATTCCCATTTGAGTATCCTCAAATACTGGTAATTCTATTTTTTTATTAGAATTTATATCTTTAAGTGTGTTGTAAATTGCGTTGCCAGAATAATTTACAGATTGTCCTAAAAAAATTACTTTCTTATTTTTAGAAAGATATTTCATTGATC
>MDTG01311634.1_pt1 | contig 35818 bp, 30 predicted proteins | sample 811421 | NCBI WGS metagenome assembly MDTG01 (sample SAMN05326645, study PRJNA326480) | marine metagenome | isolation source: seawater | place: Pacific Ocean: South East | collected 2011
ATGTGTCACCTAATTCAGAGCTAACTGTGGCAGCACCTGTTACTGTAAGTACCGGTGCAGTTGTATCAACAACATTTACAGTTCTTGTTGCTGTTGATTCATTACCTGATGAGTCAGTCGCGATGTATGTAAGTACGTATGTACCAACTTCATCATCATCTACAGATCCAGTAGTTATAACATTAATAGTACCAGAGAGATCAGTCGCTGTTGCTCCAGCATCAGAATATGTTTCTCCTAATTCAGTGCTAACTGTAGAAGCTCCTGTCACTACAAGCACCGGTGCAGTTGTATCAATAACTTGAACCATCTTAGATGCTGTTGCAGTATTTCCGCTTGAGTCAGTTGCAGTATATGTAATTGTATATAAACCTAGTGCATTGGTATTTACAGTTCCTGAGGAAGTAACACTTACGACGCCGTCTACGCCATCGATGGCTGTTGCGCCTGAGTCAGTATAGCTATCACCTAGCTCAACTAAAACCAATGGACCACTGTTGATGCTTATAACTGGAGGAACTCTATCAGGAGGTATAACGATTGGGACTTCTTTATCATCGTCATCAGCTGCATCAACAAGAGCAGCAATACCAATTAGCCCCAATAGAACGTTTTGTATGGTTACACGTTCAGCTTTAGCTGCGGACAATTTTTGTTCAGCTTCCTTTCTTCTTGCAGGACTTTGTGTATTTTCACTTTCTAAAGTTAAATAAGCAATTTCCATATCTAACTCAGATCTTCTTTCGATAAGATCACTTCTGCTCATAGAGCTAACTCTTGCTTCTATAGCATCAAGTTCACTCTTTGAAAGTTGATTAATGTCAGCGGTTATTAAGCTTGAAAAGCCAAATGTAAATAATAGCGCTAGGGTATATATTCTTTTCATAATTAGTATTCCTCTTTTAATGCAAAATCTATATTTTAAAGTATAGACGCTGCAGCATCCTCTACTGTTTGCGTATAATACACGTAATATACATTATAAATATAAATTTCTCTATTTTTTTTTAAAAATATATGTCTTTTATTTAAACCTTAAAATTGGCTGTTTAGCTTGTAAGTATAATTTTCAATCATTTATTGGTCGAAATTTTACCAGTAAGTCATATAGGGTATGTTTTCGGACTAATCTAGCGCCTGGATCTTTTGTATATGGCCTCCATGTATAATTAATTAAATTCCCATACACTGGCACATTAAAAAATATCCCTTTATCAAATGATCCTTCTCCGAACTGTCTACTTGAAACATCAGTAAAACTTGCAAAGACTCCAAATTCTACCCCGTTTTCATAAGATCTTGAGAATTCTAGGGTAACCCCCTTATCACCAGCAAGATATTCACCTACTGACAACTTAGCATCAAAAGGTATCACATTATAATTCCTATAATAAAAATTTCCTGCAATGGTAGTATTTCTGTAGTCCAGAGTTCCAAAGCGATTAGAATAATCTCTTTTGACAACATCAAAAACTTCAAAACCAACAGCATAATTTGTATCGTCTTTAAAATGAAGGTACTCCATGCCATAACCAGAAAACATATCTTCTAATATGCCAGCGGTGAACATTAAATGATTGTTCTTTTTAGGAGTTATATGATAATCAAACTGAGCTCTGCCTATAATTATTCCTTGGTTAAAGTTTTTTAAATACTCTTTAACATCTGATCGAACTTGTGCTGGGTAAGTATTTACAGGAGGTATATATAAATCATCAAAATTATCAGCCAAAGAATATTTCAAATTAGATGAAAAAAAGAAATTATCAGCAATAATATATTCACTATTATTTTCAAGCATTAATGCCCCTTTAAAAAATTCTTCTCTAGAGGCAAGAAATGGCCTAAATGTAAAACTTGTATTAGTTCGAAAATTTGATCTTTTTTTACGCTCGTATATTATTCTGGCCTCTTTTTCAAATTCTTCATCGTACTCGCTTATAGCTCTTAAATTAGCAATTCTTAAGTCTTTTTTGACATCTTTTTCGATGCCAGAGTCCATAACAGCAGTCTGAATAACATCTTCTACGATATTTAAATTGGGATGAATAAACTGAGTTAATTCAATACCAATTGAGCTAGATGTTTCAATGATTTTATTAACACCGATACCATTATTTTCAATATTTTTAATTAATTTATCGTATTTGTTATCATATTGATTTGTTTCAGCAGCTTGATATTTGAATTTTTTTCTTGATTCTACTGGATTATTTTTGTATATAAATTTCAGAGAAAAATAGGAGCCTCTCTCATAAGAAATTCCTAATAAAAAATTATCATTAATAGAATAATCAAGTCCATATGAGTAGTCACTTTTACTATTTTCATAATTTATTTTACCTGGAGTTAACGTAGTATCTTTTTCAAATTTAAATAATAATTTGTCATTCACAACATATGACATGCCATAAAAAGGTGCAATTTTTTTACTAGAGAAATATCTCTTTAGATCAAAAGAACCACCCTGACCTTCACCCGATAATGGCCTTTCAGCAAACTGATCATCAATATAAATTAGTGGATTTTTAAAACTTAAATTTGATCCACTTAAATTACCCCAACCAACACCAAAATTAAAGTCTAAATTATCAATGCCATAACTACCAACAATATATTCAGAACTATAGTATCCAGTTCCAGCTATATCATTAAATCCAATAGCAAGTGCAGGAAAAACTCCTTCCTCTTTTATTCTTAATTTAAAATTAAAACCTTTATCTTTATAGTCCTGGGCACAAACTGGATCAAAGGTTTGCTGACAGTATGGTTTGTTTTGCAAATTTGTATAAAAAAATGAGCTTTCAAGCCAATCATACGGGTGAGATGTTAATGTTATCTTTTGATCAGGTGTGCCATCATAAAGGGTGATGCCATGAACAGATTCATTATAAAAGCGAGCTGTTGGTAGGTTTACAAGACCAATCACACCATGGTTGTTATAAGTGTCGAACTTAAAGCTATCAGAAAAAGAATATGTTGAAATAAAAATTAAAAAAGCCAGCACATTGTTGAACTTTAAATAATCTAACATTGCTAAATATTTCAAGCTTCGTTTAATTTGTTCTATATTAACCAAGGTTCAAAGATGATCCACTTTGGTTTAATTAATCTTTTAGGACTGATAGTGATGCAAGTGATACACCTATATTGCCTAAAATTGTTGCGTAAGCTTGAGCTTTTAATGTAGTAGCCATATTATTTCTTGTCACTCTAGGCACAAAAATCACTGAACCAGGATATAGTTGAATTTCTTTTGTTTGATTAGCAAATAAATTCCTACTAACACTTGCTTTTTCTGTAACTCCATTTGGATGCAAAACAAATATATTATCCAGATCTGCTTCTTCGGTAAGACCTCCATTATTTGCAAAATAGTCTTCAATCATAGCTCCTTCATCAAAAACTGCAGCTCCCTCATTAGAAATTTCACCATAAATATAGATTTGATTAGAAAGCTCTGGTATGTGAATTGAATCTCCATCTTGAATTTTTATCGGCATAGAAGAATCATTATTTTCAAAATCAACAATAACTCTTCCTGAAGGTTCTGTCTCTTTCAATTCTGATGTAAGCTGAATCAGAGGAGCAAAATTCATTTCACTAGAAACATTCTCTTGCGTTAGTTTAATAATGTTATCTAAAAAAGTTTCGTACAGAGCCTCTAGCGCCATTTCATTTATTTCCTTAGTAGCTAAATTCTCGTAAACCGCTCCAAAAGGATAAGCATTTTCAGTATAGCCTCCCGCTTTTTCTATTGCATCAAATGCATTCTGTCCCTCTACCATAAGATAAGATCCTGGATTTAATACCGCTCCAGATATTTTCACACTTCTGAATGTATGATTTCTTATAAAAAGATTATCGCCATCCTTAGCTATTATTTCATTTAATTCATCAATGTTTGAAACTGGTATTGATTTTATTTCGCCATCTACAATCCTTTGAAGAGATATATTTGATAAATCAGCAAATTTATCAATACCATTTGCAAATTCAATAATTGAAGAGAGCTTTTCATCACCAAGTAATTCATATTCTCCAGGACGTTTTACACCTCCATTAATATTTAAAATATTATTAACAGGATTAACAAATATCATGTCGCCTGATCTAAGTCTTGTGTTGAAATTATATTTTGCATATATAAATGTTTGATATAAATCCATTGTTTCTATAACTTCATTATTTCTTATTAATTTAATGGATCTGAATGAACCACTTTCAGATGGCCCTCCAGCCATAACTAATGCATGAAACATGTTTGAGTTACCATTTAGTGTGTAAGGTCCAGGATTATATACATTACCTGCCACTATAATTTGGATATCTCTAACATTAGTTAGAGTGATATATGCATCATAACCGATTAAAGATTGTTCAATTTTAGCTTTAATTACTCTTACTGATTCTTCTAATGTCAGTCCGGCAATAAAAATCTTTCCAATATCTGAGATGTTGATTGATCCATCTCTTTTCACTACTAATTTCGTAATTGAAGACTGCTTACCTATCAATTGAAGCTCAAGCTCATCACCAAAATCCATGACATATGAACTATCAAGATTTGGCTCGTTGATTGGCATCAAGGACGTTTGCATTAAAGAAAATATTTTTACGCCAAATCTATTTGAATCTTCATCTGGTTTTTCAATAAAAGATGATGGTCTTCTATATTGAGTTTGTTCTTTATTAGCTTTTTCATCAACTCGTGTTTTCAGATCTTCTGCTATTTCTTCAGGTAGGCTATCTAAAAATGCTTGGTCAAATTCTTGTCCCATAAGAAATAAAGGGCACAAAAGAATAACTGGTATAAATTTATAAAATTTAAAATTCATCATATTTACGTATTATTTTTTTACTTATTATAAACTAAATTAAAGTGATGTAGTGTTTCTATTACTTTAAACCAGGTATTGAAACTGATTCAATCATTAATATTTGATTTATGATATTTTTTAACTCTTTCTCAATATCAGCGTCTGTCAATGTTTTGATTTGTGATTGAAATAAAAATCTGTAGCCTATCTTAATTTCATTAGAATCTTTGTTGTCATAGAAATCAAACATGAACGATTTCTTTAATGTTTTAGATTTATATTTTTCAATCATGCTTATAACGTCGTGGACTCTTGAAGAGTCTTTGATTAAGAATGACAAGTCTCTGTAACTAGAAGGAAAATCAGAAACTTTTTTATATTTAACAAAGTCTTTTTTTATTTTTTTATTTACAGGTTGAGAATAGTTAATATTGTTTACAACGCTATCTAAGTCCAATTCAATAGCAAAAATTGGAGTTTTAACTTTTGTTTTTAAAAGTTGCCTATTTACTTGAGTTACAAATTGGTTGATATCTATAGATATTTCATTGAACAAATCTATCAAGTAATTTTTATCAAGTTTTTTTGAAAAAAGTTTGAAGTTATATCCTTGTCTACCAGAAATAATCACGGCTAGCTTTTTTGTTGCTTTTATACTTCTTGTATTTATGTCAAATTTATAAATATCTGATATCTCAAAAAATTTTATAGAATCCTTTTGTCTATTTTCGTTATAAATTAAGTTATTAATAAGAGAATCCAACAAAGACGATCTTAAATAACTTTTATTTGAATCCAGGGGATTATCAATCTTAAGAAGTCCATTATTTTTTTCGGAAAAAGGGTAATTTATTACTTCTACGAAGCCATTATTTACTAAATGTGCTTTTAATTTTTCTTCGCCATTTTCTATATTAGATGCTTTATGTGCTGAATTAATTTTAAATTCTTTTGATTCAATTTTGTTATAACCAATTATCCTTGCAATTTCTTCAGATAAATCATTTTGATGAAATATATCAGACCGAAATGATGGAATCACAATGCTATCATTTGTAATTAAAAAACCTAAATTTTTTAAAGTTTGTATATATCTTTTTTCTGTTAAATTTGTTCCAAGTATTTTATTAATTTTATCTAGATCAAAATCAATAATTGGATTTATATGCTCATAAGAGTCATCTTCACAAATAGATATGCTTTTAATTTGCACATGATCTTTCACTATCTGAATAAATCGTCTTAGGGCTATTTTATGAATATCTGGATCCGTCCCTCTTTCAAATTTATAGGACGCATCTGATTTAAGATTATATTTTAAAGCTCTGCCTATAATTGATTCAGGTTTGAAATACGCACATTCTATTAACACATTTTTTGTATTAACATCACAAGCTGACTTCATCCCTCCCATAATTCCAGCAAGATTTATTATCTCTTCATCATTAGTAAAAACTAAGTCAGATTCTTGAACTATTATTTTTTCATCTGTCAAAGTTAAAAATGATTTATCATTCTTATTACGCTCTAAGGTAATGTGCCCATTAACCTTATCTGCGTCATATGCATGCGTTGGCTGTCCAAGTTCATATGCTAGATAGTTAGATATATCAGTAAAAAAGTTATTTTTTTTTAAATTAAAGCATTCAAAGTAACTATGTAAATAATCTTTGTATTCATTTACTTCACCATCTATTTGAATGTTAAGAAATGATATTTTTGGGCAATCAAGAACAGCATTATTACTAAAATTAATTGTCGTATTTGGAATATCATCAGAATAAATTTGTACGTCGCTATTTTGTTTGTAAAAGATATTTAAATCTCTTGATAGTCCATATAATGATAAACAATCACCTCTGTTTGGTGTAAATTCTATGTCAAAAATAGAATCATCAATTTTGTGCTCATGTCCCAGTTGATAAAGTTTTGAAGATAAATCATTTATAGAAGGTTTATCTTTTAAAAATCTTAAAAGATGTTTGTAGGCAATTTTCATTTGAATTGTTGTAAAAAATCTAAGTTAGATTTGTAAAATTCTCTAATATCCTTAATTCCATGCTTTAACATTGCAATTCTCTCTATTCCTAATCCAAAAGCAAGCCCACTAAACTTTTTAGTATTTATATTACAATTTTCCAGGACTGTTGGATTTACAATTCCGCAACCTAAAATCTCTAACCATTTGCCATCTTGAGACAAAATATCAACTTCAGCCGATGGTTCAGTAAAAGGAAAATATGATGGGCGAAATCTTAGTTCCACATCATCTCCAAAGAGGGAATAGATAATTTTGTATATTAAGCCCTTCAAATGAGAAAATGTAACATTTTCATCAACATATATACCCTCAACTTGATGAAACATTGGTAAATGAGTTGCGTCGTCATCTTTTCTATATACTTTTCCTCCTGATACAAAAGCCATGGGAGGATTGTTACGAAGCATGCTTCTAATTTGAACAGGTGATGTATGAGTCCTCAATACATATTTTTTTTTATCAACATAAAAAGTGTCGTGCATTTGTCTGGCAGGATGTGATTCCTTAATATTAAGCATATCAAAATTATATTTTTCACTTTCAATTTCAGGTCCATGTGCCTCCTGAAAACCAAAACTGCAAAGAATACTAATAATATGATCTTTCATATTATTTATTGGATGAGTTGAACCGGTATCAGCTTCAATATTTAAAGGCAAAATAATGTCTGATTTTTGTGACATTATTAGTAATCTAACTTGTTGCTTTTTTAAGAATTGCCTCGAAAGAAGGATAATCTTTTATTGCAATATCAGACAAAATTTTTCTATCTAATTTAATATTATTTTGAGATAACCCATTAATCAATTTAGAATATGAGACCCCAGCAGACCTAGATGCACTATTAATTCTTGCTATCCATAATGATCTAAATTGACGTTTCTTATTTTTTCTATCTCTAAAAGCATATTGTAATGACTTTATGTTTGACTGTTTTGCTGTTTTGTATAATCTGCTTCTCGCACCATAGTGACCTTTAGTACTCTTAAGTACATTTTTATGTTTAGTTTTGGCTGTTAATGATTTTGTTACTCTTGGCATAATTATTTTAAAAGCTTATTAACCATTTTTAAATTGGTATCTGTAAGTTTATTTAATCCTCTGTTATGTCTTTTTCTTTTGGTTGACTGCTTTGTTAAGATATGATTCCTGTTGGCGCTTCTACTTTTTATAGATGAGCCAGTTTTTTTAAACCTTTTTGCAGCTCCTGAATGTGTTTTTAACTTGTATCCCATTTTTTACCTATATAATTTTTATCTCTTTTTTAAAGGCGACAAAATCATTAAAAGTTGTCTTCCTTCTAGAGAGGGTTCTTGGTCAACCTGAGCTATATCTTCAAGTTCTGATCCAATTTTTTGTAAAAGATCCAACCCTAAATTACTATTTAAAATTTCCCTTCCTCTGAAGCGGACGCTTATTTTAGTCTTATCTCCGTCAAGAATAAAGCTTTTAATTTTTTTTAATTTAATATTATAGTCACCAGTATCTGTTGAAGGTCTAAATTTTATCTCTTTTGTTGAATTTTTTTTTATCTTTACCTTAGAAGATGAAGAATTTTTCTTTTTTTCAAATAAATACTTGCCATAATCAAGCAGTTTACAAACTACTGGGTCTGAATCTTTCGGTGAAACTTGAACTAAGTCAAGATCGTTAGATGATGCTTTTTTTAAAGCTTCATCTATATCAACTAGACCAAGCTTGCTGCCATCAGAATCAATTAACATAATCTTAGAAGCGCTAATACTGCTATTTATTGGTAATTTATTTTTTTTGTTAGTAGTTATAGTAGTTCTCTTTAGTAAACTTAGATCAAATTATTTGAATTGAATATTTAAAACACAATGGATAGTTGATTTATAACGATGTATTCATAATTTAAAGTGATTTTAAACTAATTATGGAATTTGGCAAATTATTTTTTATGGTTCTAATATGGCTTTTTTCCATTTGTATCCGTTTTTTGAATAAGCTTCCCTAATGTTTATTCTGTGCTTATGGCCGGTCCAAAATTCAAAATAGTATGGTATACATGCATAACCACCCCAATAATCAGGACAATCCTCTATTTTTTTTTCTTTTAAGGTTTTTTCATATTTTTTCTTAATAAGGTCATAAGAGTCAATTTCACTTGATTGATTTGAGCAAATAGCAAGTATATTTTTTTCTTTAGATCTGCCTTTAAAATATTGATTGTTATATTTAAGTGAGGTTTTTTTTATTGTTGCTTTAATCCTTATTTGTGTATTGGTTGTATCCCAAAAAAATGACAAAGACACTTGAGGATGTTCATCGAAGTCAAAAGCTTTTGGTGACAGATAGTTAGTAAAAAAAATAAAACTTTTTGAGTCAACTATTTTTAAGTTAACAAACCTGGAATCTACTTCGTTATTCTTTATTGAAAATGATGTAATGGCCATTGCCTCAATAAAAGATTGATTTTTTTTAATTGCTTCATTGTATTTTTCTTTAAAAATAAGATAAGGAATTTCTTGGCAATCGTTTATAAAACTAATCATATTATTGATTATTTATTAAAATATCTAGGCATCTTTCTGCTGTCTTGCCATCCCATAAATTAGGTATTTTAGGAGACTTTTTAACATCTAATATTGCCTCAAATTCCTTTGAAATTTTATTTATGTCTGATCCAACTAATATGGATACTCCTCCATTTTTTGAGAGTGTTATTGGCCTTTCTGTATTTTCTCGCAGTGTTATGCATGGAGTTCCAACAACACAACATTCCTCCTGAAGTCCACCACTATCTGTAAAAAAAACATTCGCTTCCATATTTAATTTGAGCATTTCGTGGTAGTTAAGAGGATTCAACATAATAACGTTTTTATTTATTTCTAAGCTTTCCCATAAACCCATTTGAACTAATTGTTTTTGCGTTCTTGGATGAACAGGCCACATAATTAAAGTTTTGGTTGAAACAGTATTATTAAAAAAATCAACAAAATCTGATAATGTAGATTTATCGTCTACATTTGATGGCCTATGCATTGTAACAACTGAAAATTTCGCACCTTGTTTATAAGTATTTGAGTTTTTATTTATTAAGTTATTTTGAATTATTTGAGAAATATGCAACTGGGAAGCTATTTCTTTGTTTGCTTCAAGAGTATCAATCATTATATTACCCACAAAATGTATCTTGCTTTCTTCTTTTCCTTCATTTAAAAGATTCTTTGAGGAAAGTTTATCTGGAGTAAGTAATAGATCAGAAATGCTGTCGGTAACAATTCTATTAATTTCTTCAGGCATACTCATATCATTTGACCTCAAGCCTGCTTCAATATGACAAACTCTTATCTTTTCTTTTTTAGCAGTAACAGAGCATGCTAAGGTCGCATTTACATCTCCCAAGACAATAACCCAATCTGGTTTTTCATTTTTTAAAACTGTTTCAAATTCAATCATTGTTTTACCAACTTGCATGGCATGAGTTCCAGATCCAATATTTAAATGGATATCGGCCTCTGGAATATTCAATGATTTAAAAAAAACTTTTGACATATTGTCATCATAATGTTGACCGGTGTGAACAAGAACATGTTTTATCTTTGAGTGCTGTTTTTTGTTGTTATATTGATTAATTGCATGAATTAAAGGTGCAATTTTCATAAAGTTAGGTCTAGCTCCAACAACAGATAATATTTTCATTTTTAAATTTTTGTTAATATTCCAAGCATTTTTTTTGCAAGAGTTTTTCTATTATAAGCAACTGCTAGGTCTTGACAGCCGTACATCAAATCATCATACATTGATTTTTCAGAAATTTTTTCTAATTTAGCTAGAAAATCATCTTGATTTTCTGGTTCATATGTTATTCCAGCTTTATAATTATCAATGATTTTCTTTGCTTGACCCTCGACACCCAAGAGAATTGGTTTATGCATAGCAGAACTTTCAAAAATTTTTGAAGGTATTACCTGTTTATAATTGTCTGCCTTTACAAGCGGAACCAGGGAAATATCAATAACCGATAAGTACTCAGGAACAATCTCTTTTGATATTGGGTCAAGAAAAGTAATATTTTTTAAATTAATTTCTTTTGCGAGTTTCAATAATTTTTCTTTTTCTGAACCATCGCCAATAAATAAAAAATGCACATTTTTATCTTTTATTTTTTTTATAGAATTTAGAATAAAATCAAGACCATGTGCCATGCCATGAGTGCCAATGTATCCTACAACAAACTTATCTCTTAGGTTAAATTTTTCTAATAATTCATCATTTTTTTTTCTAGGATAAAACAACTCTAAATTTGATCCATTTGTAATTACATCTATGTGATTTTCTTTAATTCCTCTTGAAATTAGATTTTTTTTAAAAGCATCGGTTACTACAATTACTTTATGAGCGCTTCTGTACAAACCGAGTTCAATTTTCTCGAGCATATTAATAATTATGTCACTTTTTATTGCTCCAACAGTTTTTATTGATTCCGGATATAGGTCTCTGACTTCAAATATCCAAGGCTTTCTTCTAATTTTTGAAATGGTCCACGCAGACCAAGTTGTAAAAAATTGCGGAGAGGTGGCTATAATTAAATCATGTTTTTGAAATACTCCAATCAACATAGACATTACAGCAAAGCTTAACCAATCAAAAATTCTTTTTATAACCCCTTTGTTTTGAGCCATATATGACCAAACCCTTATTACCGATATATCATCAACGATTTCTTTAAAATATAGTTTATTTTTATAGCCGTCATATACCTTACCTTGAGGAAAGTTTGGCGCACAAGTTATGACAGTTACTTTGTGTCCTGCCTTAACCCATTCTAAGCAGTGCTCATATGTTCTTGTTGCTGGAGCATTAACTTCGGGTGGAAAATTATCAACTAAAAAAAGAATATGCATTTTTACCAGATAAATTTAATTTTAATCTCGTTATTAATAAAATTGATTACCATGCATTTATTATTTTGAGATAGGCCAAATTCTGGATGATAGGTTGTTTTCTTGGTAAATGCCATACCATGATTTAATTCAAAATTAATAAAATTTTTCTCATCTATAAAAATAGTTCCATTTTTTTTTGAAGCATCAATACTAACATTAATTTTTGGATGTAAATGAAAAAAAGCTGTGGCAGAATTAAATTTGCCTATTATTGAGTCATGAATTGTTAAACTATTATCTTTAAATAAAAAATTCCTAGAATGAATAGGCTTACCTTTAAGTCTTGTATAACCATCATGAGCACAAGATATATCAATTATATTTGAAGTAAATTTTGTTTTTAAATTAATAGGTCTAGCCCTTTTAGCGACTCTAAAACCATCCCATACCTCTGATGAATTTTCATTATCAATACATACTGAGTTGTGAGCCATTGTGCCCCTTTGCCTATGTCTTTCCGGGCTTCTTCCATAGCAAGAAATTCCTGAATTTACAAATACTCTCTTTTTATTTATTGATAATTCAAAAGATAAAGTATCTGCATGAGCGTGTCCTGGTAAATAATCTGGGCCAATGTATCCAATATCTATGGCTGCATAATATCTATCTTTGTTTATGCTTATATATCCAGATTCTTTTAACCAGTTTACTTGTTCACAGTTTATATTATTCTTTAGACCTAGATTCATTGCATAGTTAGACAATTCTTCGAAACTTGCACAATTACCAAAAGATGTATCATTAAAAAAAACTAACTTTTTATCAGGATGGCTCATAGACCTAATCCAATAAAGCATTGGTTGAATTTTTTCAGTGATTATATTTGGTAATTTCTTTTCATAGAGATTATGAATATTAATTATATCCAGAAGATCTTCCAAAAAAATTGAATGATACATGGGGGATAATTCAAAATGTCCACCATCATCTAATACCTGTTCTTTGATTTGACTCTTAACTAGTTTAAGTCCTTTATCATACCAATAATTAGATTTGTTACATTCAAGAAATAATCCAGCAAATATTAAAGCCTTGGCATTTGCAAAGAGATGATTCCCTAATATGTGATATTCCAAATTCTTAGATAAATGATTTGCTTGATTAGCTAGGGAATTAAGCCAAACATCTTTTAACTCGTTGCCTTTTAAGCCCCACTTTATCCAATTTACAATCCTTCTAGATGTTGGATATGATTCCCAACCTATTGAACTTTTCGATAAATTTTCATCTATCCATCTATCCAATAAATTGATGTGCAATATTTTTCTTTTTTTAGAATTAAATGCGTTAAGATCATCAAAATAGTGCAAATGATATAACCACAAATCATCTAATGAATTATCAGTCCAATCTTGACTGGTAGAGATCGCATGAGTCTTATTTAAAAATTTAAATTTATTATCTGAAAAAATGGATTGTGGTGTATTGATGAAATTAACCTCATCTTTTTTTGGCTTTCGTGCTTTAGGGCTTGGAAGATAGTTAAAGTTAAGAGAAGGAAGCTTAAAAATAATTCTAAAGATTATTTGTCTTAATTTGAGATATTTAATAGTGTGATATAGCAATGATATTTTTGTTATCAAGGTGCTATCTGTTTAGTTCATTTGAGATTTCAATAGAGATTTTTGATACTTCTAGTAATTCTTCAAATGATATTGGTGAATTTGCACCACTTATTGAATCAATAAATGCCCTAACGCACTCTTTTTGTCCTTTGTTTTGTTTAAATAATTTGGTTTTTTTAAATTTTGGCCATCCATAACCATACAAACTCCTAAAATTATTCAATTGTAAAACAGCATTATTACAAAAAACTTCTACTCTTTCTTTTGGGAAAGTACTTCCACCATTTGAAAAATAGTGAATTGTTCCTATAGAGCCATCCTCAAAAGCCAAGGTAATTGTTGATTTATCACTTGTTAACTTAAGCCTTGAATTGCTTCTAAATTTTGTACATTGAAAATCAGTTATTCTAGATCCTGATAAATACCTTAAAAGGTCAACAAAGTGGCATGCCTCTCCTATGATTCTGCCACCTCCAACATCAGGATTGTGTATCCAATGATCAAATGGTATGTGGCCTGCATTGACTGTGACTATGAATGACTTAGGCATTGATTGAAGATCTATTAGGTTTTTCATTTGACTTATTAATGGAGAAAATCTTCTATTAAATCCGACCATTAACTTTAAATCATGTTTTTCAATGATTTTGTTATAGCAACTTTCAATCTTATTTAATTCTTGAATATTTATTGCCAAAGGTTTTTCAACAAAAATATTTTTCTTATGATTTAAAGCATCAATGACCTGATTAGCATGATCACTGTGCCTTGTCGCAATGACAACAGCATTGATCTCTTCTTTTTTTAAGACATCATTTATATCAGATGAAGATATTTCAAACCCATTTTTTTTACCATGATGAGTACCTGAAACTCCAGTACTGGATACAATTGTGTCTAATATTAATTTATTTTTTTTAAATTCAGGTATGAGTGTCCTTGATGCATAATTTCCAGCTCCAATAAAACCAACTCTTAAAGAACTAGAAATATTTTCTTTTTTTTGATTTGTTTGTATATTAATTTTTGATGCTTGGAATTTTTCATTGTTTTTTTCTTCAAAATCAAGAATTATACCTAGCGAATTAGGTTGATCTAAAGCTTTGTAAGCATCTTTTGCCGAATCAATTTTATATCTATGACTAATTATTGGTTTAACATTAATCTTTCCTGATGACATCATATCTAAAACAGCTTCAAAGTTTCTTTGTTCTGTCCATCTTACATAGCCCAGAGGATAGTCATGACCCTCATCTTCATATTTTGAGTCATATCTTCCAGGACCATATGAGGCTGAAACTTGAAAAGTAAGCTCTTTTTCAAAAAAATCATCTCTTCTTAAGTTTAAGCCAACTACTCCAACTAAAATTATTCTTCCTCTTTTTCTACACATTGTTGCGGCTTGATGAACAACATCATGTGATTCAGTTGATGCAGTAATAATTACTCCATCAACACCTCTGTCTCTTGAAAAAATACTACTAGCGCTAATTGGATCAGGATTTTTGGACAAATTAATTGTCTCGGCACCAAACATTTCTGCTAATTCACATCTTTTTGAGTCAAAATCAATCCCAAGAACTCTACATCCATTTGCTTTTAATATTTGGACTGTTAATAGTCCAACGAGACCTAGACCACTAACTACAAAACATTCTCCGATAGTAGGCTTTGCCAATCTAACTCCTTGAAGGGCAATTGCACCAATTACTGTAAAAGCTGCAGATTCATCGTCAACATTGTCTGGAATTTTTGCACACAGATTTTTTGGGCATCTTACTATTTCTGCATGATGACAATTTGAAGCAACTCTATCACCTGTCTTGTATTCGTCAATTTGACTTTCCAGAACAATACCAGCATTGCAATAACCTAAAGCTAATGGTTGATCTAATTTAGTTTTTATTGCATCAAAGGTGCTTAATAAACCATCTGTTGATAATTTATCTATTACCATTTTAACTTTATCAGGTTGCTGGCGAGCTTTGTTTATGAGATTTGCTTTACCAAATTCAATCAACATTCTCTCTGTTCCTGCTGAAAGCAAAGTTTTTGATGTAGAAATTAGCAGATTGGATTTTTTATTTTTTGGAGCAGGAACATTTTCAATAATTGTCTCTCCATTAGATATGTTTTGTAGAACTTGTTTCATTTTTAAAAATTCATTTTAAGTATATCTTTTTTAATTGATGCATTGGGATAATTTATTAAAACTGCATTATATCTTCCCTTGAAAACAAATAAACTTCCAGCAGCACAACCTATAATGCCGAACTTGTTTATTATTTGTCCGATATCATCCAAAGACCCCGCTCCCCCTAGGACAGTTAAAGGAATTCTAATATGTTTTTTTACCTTAGAAATTAGATCGATATCATAACCATTTTGCATACCATCATTATCGATTGAATTTAAAACAAGCTCTCCAGCACCAAGTTCTTGAAACTCCCTAAGTGCAGACGGTAGATCTATTTTAATTTTGTTTGTAGCATTTTTAGTATGAATTTCATAACCGCCTAAAAATTTTTTCTTAACATCTAGAACAACTACAACGCTTTGACTACCAACCTGACTTGAAATTTCTTTAACTAATTGTGGTGAATCCAATGCAGCGCTACTCAAAGAAATTTTTTCAACACCCAATGATAAAATTTTAAGGGCTTGTTTAGCATTTTGAATTCCCCCGCCATAACAAAGAGGCATTCTGCACTCATACGCTAACTTCTCAATAAGATAATAGTCTGGCTCTTGATTATTAACAGTTGCATCTATATCGATTACAATCAACTCATCAACTTGCTTCTCATTAAAAATTCTTACTGCATTAATTGGATCACCAACATACTTTGGATTTTTAAAGTTTTTAGTTTTTACTAAACCATTTTTATGTATTAATAAACAAGGTATGATTCTTGGATTTAACATTATAAATTGCTAAAGTTTCTTAGAATTTGAATGCCATTTTCATGGCTTTTTTCAGGATGAAATTGGACTCCATAGATATTATTCTTTTTGACTACAGAAGTAAATTCTCCTATGTAAGATGATTGTGCAATTGCATTATTTGAGCTTTTCTCATCAAAATAATATGAATGTAAGAAATAAAATCTAGATTCATTATTTAAGTTTTTTAACAAATCACTTTCAATAAGATTCGTCACTTTATTCCAACCCATATGCGGAAGAGGAAACTTTTCAATATCGACCTTATCAAGTTTAAATTTTTTTACATTAGCATCAATCCATCCTAAGCCATCTAGTTTTCCTTCTTCGCTTTTATTTGCCATCATCTGCATACCAACGCATATGCCCAAAACAGGTTTATTACATTCAAGTACCTCATAATCTAATCTAGATAATAATAATGATTCTCTAAGGGAAGTAATTGCATAATCAAAAGCTCCTACACCCGGCAAGATAATTTTTTGGACGTCGTCAAAATCATTCTCTACTTTAATAATCTTGTTTGGTATATCAAGAGATTCATATATGTTTGAAAATGCTCTAATGTTGCCGAGGCCATAATCAATGATGCCAATCATCTTTTGCCACCTTTTTCTAAACCAAGAAATCTCATAAATGTTGCACCTATGTTATATATCCACATCTGATTTTTATAATCTGAGAAACTTTTATTTGGCGAGTTAAAATATGAGTGCAGCTCATTTTCATTTATGCCGAGTTTTGAAGAGATATATCTAAAATCATGTTTAATTGTTTCCGAATCAAAAGATGGTTTCTTTAGTTTTTCAAGCGCTTCATTTCTACTCATTTGACCAGTAAGTATTAAACTTGAAAATTGCACTTTTCTTGTGTCATATCCAAACTTTTCAGGAAGCCAATAACCTTCATAAAATCTAGTAAATCTAGACTCAAAGTGTTTTTGTGCATATTTTTGATAATCAAAATATTCAACTAAAAAATCAGTTGCTTCCTTTTTAAAGTAAGGCATGAAGTCTAGTGGTCTAATTAGTTTGATATTTCTTACATATGGTAAATAAACTTTATGCCATAAGATATTTGTAATTGGAAAATTCTTTAACTTTACATTACCATGCTTCTTTTGAATGTCTTTTAATTGAGTTGAATCAGACTGATAATACATCCATTCCAAAGGGTTTCTTATACATTCTGTTGAATAGTTGCCACCTGTAAGTATGTATTTCACATTATATTTTGAAGCAAATTCATACATTTTTGCAAAAAATGCATGGTCTTGTGGAGAATCTATGTGAGGCACACCAGATTTAAAAAATGATAATTGCAGATCTTTCATTTCTTCCCAGTCTATAACTTCTGTAAATAAATCAAGGTTTAATTTATCAACAATTCTTTCAATGTTATGGACTGCTTGTTGAGAATTCCATCCTGCATCAACATGAAATACTAGAGGACGCAAACCTAATTTTTCTTTGGCTAAATATACAAGATATGAGCTGTCGATACCTCCACTCATACCAATGATACAATCAAAATCTTTTCCTCTTCCTGCCTTCTTAATTTTATCGGCTACTCTTAATATTTGATTTTGACCATTCTCTCCAAAATCCCAATTAGGTTTAATTTCCTTATAAAATGTATTACAGTGATCGCACACTCCATTTTCATCAAAAGTAATTGAACTGTCAGTTGTATCCATAACACAACTTTTACAAACTATTAAATCTTTATCTTTTTTCATTGGATATTATAATTTAGCCAGACTGAGAAACTCTTTCATCAGGTTTTCCAGTTCCATAAACTTTTTTTTTGGGCAATCTGCCTGATATTTTCATTTCTTTATATTTATATTCTCTTAGCCTTATTACATCTGCCCATAACCTCGAGCTTGCATAACCCACCCAACCATTTTTATATAAACCTTTCCAAAGCCAATAATAAAAAAACAGTAAGACGTATCTCAATGGAATAAAATAAAAATTTTTTTTGATCCACATTCTTCTTTGTAAAGAATCTCCAAATAATTTTGGTTTTGCAGCTAAAGGCTTATTTTCATATAAATTAATTGCTTCAGCAGTAGTATATCTGTTTTGCTTTTCAAGCCAATGATCTAGATCTGGACTATCATGATGTTCTAAATATCCATTTACGAAACTAATTTTTCCATTCACTAAGGGATGTTCATTTACAGCATTATCAGAAAACTGGCATTGTCCACTTCTCCAAACTCTTAAAACTTTGTCACTTATTGAAAGTTTTCTTTTCATGAGCCACCACTGGCGGTGAAATTCTATTCCATTAATACTCGAATCTTTGGTAGCTTTAATAATACTAGATTTTAATTCCTCTGTAATTCTCTCGTCTGGGTCAAGTTTCATAGTCCATTTTGCAGAAATTGGCAAAGTTAAAGCAAAATTCCATTGATCTCCAAAATTTTTAAATTTTCTTTGAACGACATTTACACCATACTTCAAAGCAATATCAATAGTTTTATCATTACTATAGCTGTCAACCAAAAAAACTTCCTGTGCCCAGCCATTTAAATTTTTAAAAACATCTTCTAAATTGTGTTCCTCATTCAATGAAATCATCACAACAGCTACTGGAGCTATTCCAGGTTCCCATTCTTTTAAAATATTCATACTAGTTTATTCTTACGCATTTAGGAGTTGTTTTAGTTTGGTCAAAGAGCCAATTATAAACCTCATACATATCTTGAGAAACCTTTGCTGATGAAAAATCCGTTACTATCCAATTTCTTCCTCTTTCACCCATAATATCAAGCTCCTTCCTACTTTTACTCATAGCTTCTTTTAATGAAACTAATAAAGATTCAGTGCCATAATCTTGACACCAGCCTGCGCCATTACTTGGTAGATCATGCCACGGAGTACCATTCGTGGTAACAACTGGCGTTCTGCATGCAAGAGCCTCAGCAACAACCATCCCAAAATTTTCAGAAGGCGAAGGTAGAACAAAAATATCACTACCGCCATAAGTTCTCCATTTATCATTCCCAAATACCGGTTCACAGAATTGAATCCTTTTTAAACAGAGTTTGTCAGACATTTTTTTTATTGATTGTGAATATCTTTTTTCACCAGTTCCAACAATTTTGAGTTTCCAGCCCTTGAACTCAATATGTAATTTTTGCCATGCTTCTAATAATGTTTCTAGGCCTTTTTCAGGATGTAATCGACCCATAAATAATAATATTCTGTCTTCTGAAGAATTTGAAATTTCAATATTATTGTCAATATCAATAGCATTTGGAATTATGGCAATTGGCTGTTTAAAACCTAATTCTCTAATATCTTCATATTCCGCCTCACATGTTGCATGAAAACAATCAACTTTATTTAAGGCTCTTCTCTGTAAAAAATGCCAGTAAATAGGTTTTATTCTTGAACCAGAGTTTAAAGAAATTTTTGCTAAAGCATTTCTTGTAGATTGAATTATTTTAATGTGTGGATATTTTTTCACCCAAGAAGCATATAAAGATAGCATATGCCACATTGAGTGGTTATGAAATATCAATTGATTATTTTGAATAGTCATGGATCTTAACCATTTAAATAATTTAGGAGACCGGCCTAATTTTTTTGGTCCTATACCAAGTGGAAATAATCTAGAAAATGGTAATTTTTTATATTTTTGTTGAAAGTCAACAGAAACAAGTTTGATATTTTTCGGATTTTTTTTGTATTGTTCCTGGCATAAATTTCTTACAGATTGTGTGGGCCCACTAACTTCTTTAAGGCTTGAAATTATGTGTATAATTTTCATTATTATCTCAAATAACTAATCTAAGACTGAAAGAAGGTTCTTTGCTGAAGACAAAGGAGTTATTCTTTTGCCCAGTTCAAATGAATTTTCTGACATTTCGAAAAGCTCTTTGTCAGTACTACTAATAATTTTTAACATTTTTTTTGCAAGATCATTAGAATTATTATTTTTAAAAATAAATCCGTTAAAATTATTTATTAAAAAGGTTGATGCTGCTCCAATGGCCTCAGAGCAAATAAGCGGAATGCCAGCTGTTGCAAACTCATGGACAACAACCCCCCATGGCTCATGCCTGCTTGGTAAAATAAAACATCCTGTTTTTGGTATTTCTTTTACAAGTTCATTTGGTTGCATAAAATCACTAACAATAATTCCATTTTCTTGAGAAAGTTTATTTTTAAGGGAGCCATTACCAATAAAATGCAATTCCCATCCATTTCTATTAAATTCTATTAATTTCCATGCATCAAGCAAAATGTCCATGGCTTTTACATTTTCAAATCTTCCAACAAACAAGAATCGCTTTGGATAGCTGTCAATCTGCTCTGATTTTTTTTCATAAAATTTACTATATAAATTTATATCAGCGCTATATAAATCATATATGATTTGATTATTTTTGAAACCAAACTTCTTAGCATACTCATATTGATATAGGCCTGAAACCCATGCATGTGAAAAAAATTTTCTAACTATATAAGAAAACGAGGTTGCTATTTTTTGCCTAAAACTACCCTTCCATTGATCGTCAAATCCAGCAATTACAGGTATATTTTTTGAATTAAAGTAAAGTGCCGCAGGCAAATATCCAAGATCCTGCCAACCTGATACTACAATCATACAAGGACTTATTTTTTTTCCTAGATTAATAATTTCTTTATAATTTAATTTTGACCTGGGATAAAAGGTAACACCTTCAGTTTCTTTTAATTTCATTGGAACTTGTTGGTTTTTATCCCAGTTTACTATGTGGACTTCATAATTTTGATTTATCAACTCTTTGACTGTTGACATTGTGTAACCCATAACCTCAGAATATAAATATAGTATTTTCATTTTATCTGTTCATAAATATCTATATATTGATCTGCAATATTTGTTTGGTTAAATCTTTTAGCATTTATTAATCCTTTTTCTACATAGTAATCCCATTTACGTTTGTTGTTAATTAAGCAATTAATTGAATTCCTTATCTCTTCAACTGAACAGGGATCAACAAATAACGCAGCATCTCCAGCAATCTCAGGCAGTGAGCATACATTACTACATATGATAGGTCTACCAATAGCATTTGCTTCTACAATTGGCATACCAAAACCCTCATGAAAAGATGCAAAAACTACCAAATCAGAACTTTCGTAACAATCTATAACTTCTTTAAAAGATATTCCATGATGGTTGACATAATTAATCATATTTAATTCTAAAAGACTTTTTTGTTCTTTAGATAAATGTCCAATTATAATTAACGTGCATTCTAAACCAACAATTGACTTTATTACCCCCTCTAGATTTTTATGAGGATGGCATCCAATTTGTAAGATATTTGGTTTAGCAGAAGTATTTTTTTTTGGTTTATATTTTATTTGAGGGCTAACAGGATTATTTATCAAAGTAATTTTAGTAAAGTTAAAATGCTTTTTTAAATCATCTAAATTAAAACGTGAGGTGCATGTAACCATATTAGATAAAAAGTAAGGGATTATGATCCATAATAAACCGTATAGATATTTCTTTAAGCCTTTTAGATTTTTGTATGTTCCAATGTCTTGAATTGTATTAATAACCTTGAATCCAATAAGAAATGGAGTTAAATAATGGACATCTCCAGGAATATGATAAATGTCAGCATTTATTTTTCTTAACTCAATTATGTTTTTAAATAATGATAATCTAGAATTATAAAAAAAATTATTAACTTCAATTGACCCTGTATTATTTATCTTATCGCCAAGTCCCAAAAAAATTTCCTCGATACTAGTGCCTTTTAGGATCGGATCTCGAAAAACATAACAAACTCTCATATTTATAACTTCTGTTGACTTTTTTTTATGTAAAAAATTCTAGTGTAATAAATAACTATCATAGAAAGTAAATAAAAAAATAAAGATACCATAGTTGCTATTGCTGCGCCAAAGCCAGCGAATTTTGGTATTAATAAGAATGATAAAATTAATTTAATTGTAGCTGCGACTAAATAAGCGATTAGCATGTCAGAAGTTTTTTTATTGGAATAAGCAGCTAAATCAAATGAACTTGATATAAAAAATAGTCCATACCCTATGGCTATCCATATAAAAAGTTTTTTTGCACCAAATTGATATTCGCTACTCATTGCTACTAAAGCAATAAAATCATCAAACATAAATACAAAAAGTACGCCAAAAAAAGCTATTGCAGTATTTAATGGTAATAATTTTGTAACGATTTCATTTATTCTTGATTGTGATTGACTGTTTCTGAAAAAAATTGGGTATAAAAATTGTGAAATTATTCCAGCAGCTGCGATAAATGGAGTTGCAATAACTCCATGAGCTACTGAATAAAAGCCTACCTCAGCTGATCCATGATAGTTAATTAAAATTAGCCTATCTCCTTCATTGACTATCCAAGAAAAAATAGCAATTAACGCAAGTGGCCAGCCATAAAAAAACGCTCCTTTAATTAATTTTTTTTTAGGCCATAAGTAACCACCTATATCAATTTTGGTCGCTTTTTTTTGAAATTTGGCATATGTAAGAATAATTAGTTGAGCAAAGACTGTTGAAAGTAAGATCAAAAAAATATCTTCCTTAAAATTTATTACATTAATCACAATAACAACAGGTATGAATAACCTATTTAAGAAATTTATAAAGCTTGCTTTTAACTGATTATTTTTTGAAATATTTATAGATGATTCATAACTTATATTACAAGTTAAGAAAAATATAATAGGTATCAATATGATTTCATTTTTAAAATCTAAGTCATTCGGTAGAAATAAATATATTAAAAAAATTAACAATGATGCAATGATTACATAGATATTGAATAGATTTTTTATACTATTTTCATGATTATATCTTGAAAGCTCTTTATCGTTGTCATGTATTGCTCTCATTGCGAATTGAATTATGGGCAACGAAACAAGACCTACCAAAACTGAAACAGCAGACATAAAAACTTTATATTCACCAAAAATTGATGGATTAATAAACTCAGTCATTAATCTTATTCCAATGAATGATGCCAAAATATTAAGAACACCCATGGAAGACACAATGAATATATTTTTTTTGTGATCAATAAAATTTTTAAGCATTCTTTTTATTAAAATCCCTACATGAATTCACGCTAAAGCCATATTTTTTTGACCAAGAAATATTCTTATTATTAAGATAGTCATTCTTTTCCATGATGATAATCTTGGGTTTTGGTTCATCCATTTCTCAATGGGGGTGGAAAAACCAGTCTTTCTCTTGTCCAAAATATTACTTGGCAATGGTTTAAAAGTTGACAAAGCAAGCATTTTTTTCAAAGATTGATTATTATTTAATGGAATTCTTGAAACTGTTTTCAATAAATCTATATCCACTAAAGGTGTTCTCAGTTCTATTGAATTATCCATGCTTGCCCAATCAGAATCTCTTAAAAGTTGATTTCTCATGTAAAAAGCGCTTTCCAGGGAACTAATTATTGATTTCTCTGAGGATGATGTATTTATCTTATCTTGCATTAGTTCAATTAAATTTAAACTTTTGATTCCGTCGTCTATTAAATCAGGGTCTAAAATTTCTTTTAATTCCCAAGGAAGAAATAAAGCACGATAGATAAAATATGAACTTGAGAAGCTTTTACTATATTTTAACAAACTCACATATTTTGGATTCATAAATAAATAGTTATTTAACTTGATACCCATTGATTCTGTTATATCGCAAAATTTAGGCATATATTTAAAATACTTAAAAAAATTCATAGCTCTAGGAATTTTATAAAAAGAAGAATATCCACCTAAAAGTTCATCGCCACCTAAGCCTGATAGCATTACCTTTAATCCTATGTTTTTTGCGGCAAGGCTTACGAACCAAGTATTAATCCCATCAACACTAGGTTGATCCATTATATTTAAAATATGAGAAATATTTGCTTCAAACAAATCCTTATCAATTATTTCTGTCTTGTGGCTTGTATTAAATAGATTTGCAACTTCTTTTGCATAAACAGTTTCATCATTTATTGTCCCTTTAAATTCATCAAAACCAAGTGTCAATGTATGCAAGTTTTGATTTAATTTTTGTAGCATTGGTGCTGCAACACCGACTATAGAACATGAATCAATGCCTGCAGACAAGAAAGCACCAATTGGAACATCCGATACTAAATGTCTTGATATGGATTTATGAAATGAATCTCTTAAAATCTCTTGATGATCATCTGCTAAAGAATAAGGATTATTACAACCATCATAGAAACATTTAGCTATAGAAAAAAATTTCTTTATTTCCTTTTTTGAATTCCTTTTGATCCAAAGAGTTGATCCTGCATCTAAAGATTTAATATGTTTATATGTTGTATATGGCTCAGGCACATAACCTTGGAGATAAAATCCAACAATTCCGGCAGGATCATTATCATTTGGAATAGCGTTTGTTGATAATAATCCTTTTACAACAGAAGAAAACCTAAATACACCGTTGTAATCTGAATAATATAAAGGCTTAATTCCATATGGATCTCTTGCAATAAATAATCCAGAATTAATTTCATCCCATATCGCAAATGCATACATTCCTTTGAGATGATTAACCATCTCATGGCCATATTTATCATACAAATTTAGCAAAACCTCAGTATCAGAGTTTGAACTAAAGATATATCCATGCTGTTGAAGCATTTCTTTTAATTCAATGTAGTTATATATCTCACCATTAAATACTATTGTTAAATGATTTTTTGATGAATTCATAGGTTGAGCTGCCCGAGAAGTAAGATCGATTATAGACAATCTTGTATGACCAAGTCCTATATCTTTTTTTTCAGAAAACCAATTCCCTGATGAATCTGGACCTCTAAAATGCATATAATTGCACATTTTTTCAATCTCAAGTTCGTTGACATTCAATAGTTGTTTATAAGAAAAGACGCCAGCAATACCGCACATTTATTTTTTTATTGCACTTTGTACAAAAACTCTACTGAAAATACTATTTTGGGCGGAGCCAACCTCAATAATTGTAATAAATTTATACATTAGGCATATAGTTTTCCATAAAATATATCTAATACTAGATTTAATGGAATATCCATAAGGTATTGGGCCACTTTCTTTTGTTTCAATGTCACCAAACCCAGATCTTTTCAATAATTGAGATAATAAATTAGGGGTAAATGCGAGCTCATGAGTAAAATCACCATACCTAATATCACCCTGAAAAGGGCTAGTTGCATTTGGGGTTTGTAAAATTAGTCTTCCACCTTTTCTAAGATTTTTATAGCACAAATTTATAAAATCTAGCACTTCTTGTTTATTTAGATGCTCAATAATGTCAATAGCAAAAATTAAATCAAATTTATTTTCTGATTGTTTGAGATAGTCAAGGACATTATTGAGCTCGATATTTTCGAGATGTTGTCTAGCTTGCTCAACTTGAGACTCACTCATATCAACTCCACTAACATTTTGATAGCCAGCTTTATGTTTTAACATTCTTAATATTGTTCCATTTCCACAACCCAAATCGACTATTGATGATTCTTTATCTTGTGGCAACCAATCTCTAAATAAGTGATTAAATGTTGGCCAATAATCATCTATTTCTTTTGTATCTATAAAACTTTTAGCTCCCTTAAAATCATTTGCATACTTCTTATAAATATCTTTTCTATAATCACTCATTGAATAACCCTTTTTTCAAAATCTTTTAAAATAACTTCAGCTCTATTTTTATGCTTGTTTTCTTTAGTGCATCTTAAATATCCATATTTTGCGATTTCTTCTCGCTTATTATCATTTTTTAAGTAAAACTCAATTTTACTAACAAGATCTTCAGCAGATGAAAAACATGAAATCTCTTTATCTTCATCATAAAAACTTAGAATTTCATTGCTTCTTTCATGAAGCAAAAAGCCTCCAGAACCAGGTATGTGAAAAGATCTCGCTGTAGTTAGATCTCCTGAGCTTGCGCCAGAAGCTTTTTCTTGAAGGAGACCTAAATTAATTTTGCTGCAATTAATTGCAAGCGCATACAAATCACCGTTAACAGGATAACCCATTATTGATTCATTAAGACAACTGCTGGAACTTTTATTCCAACCATTCCCCCATATTTTGAGATTAATATTAGGTAAGCTTTCTTTTAAGGCATTAAGTTTTTTTTCTTTGTTTTTAGACCAAGTTCCAATAAATGAGACATCATTATGCCAATTTTTCATATATTTTTTTGAAATAGGGGTATGAACATATTCATCATACCCATGCGGTAAAAAAGAGACATTTTTTATTCCCATGTTTTCATTGTAATCTTTTATAGCAAATGATTTTGTAGAGTAGATATGATCATATTCATAAAAAGTTTTAATATCCACAGAAGAATGATTCGTTAAACTAATATCTGGATAAAAATTTACTACCCAGCTATTCTTTTTAAGATGTTTTAATGTTTCAACTGATAAATGATTTCCCTTAAATACAACTACAATTTCAGGCTCAGAGATTTTATGAAGATTGTATATATTTTTATTTAAATTATTTTTAAAAAAAAGCCTAAAGAATCTTAAAAATATTTTTGAAGTAAAATCATTTTCAACTTTCGGAAAAAATTGATCCTCGCCAACATGAACAACTAAACAACCTGCATCTCTAAATCCTCTACCCAGTCCAGTACAATCAGATCCATTCCATGTGTCTCCAATTATTAAAACTTTATATTTCATTTTTAAATTTTTAAAAATACTAAATTGATCTACTATTGTATCCTGTTTTTTATAAATAACGTTTGATACAAAAACATTATTGGCATAAAAGCAACGGCTAAATAAATAAACATTTGTGCGCCTCCATAAAAAGAACTTTCAAACCAAAATAGAGATGTATTTAAAAGTATTAACCATATAATTGTTGAGACTGGATTATTTAAAATTGATGGTTCAATTAAACGAAATACCATAGATAAAATGCATCCACTTAAAAACATTCCAATTATAAGCACTGGTAATCCACCCCACCAATAATATGAAGCTGCCATGCCAAGAGCTGTTGCAGTAGTTGCAGATTCAGCATCATAAGCGTGACCAACTTTTGCAGCAAATATTCTCCCAGGCCAAAAATTTGGTTTTTCAGGCCATAAGATTCTCGGAATCACACTTGATGCAACATCTTCAAAAAAATTTCTGTCCCAATATCCGTATTCACTTACTTCTTTGTAGGACCATGCACCTAAATTAGTTACTGTAAGTCTTTTAACAAAATGCCATGCCCCACTGTCTGGAAATTTATTATATTGATTAAATTTTTCTGTTCCAGGAATACTGGCACCAATTGCTTCTACTAAAAAAGGAGTGACTTCAATAGATTCTGTTAATTCGTAGTTTGTTGCGATTTCAAGTCTTCTTATCTCTGAATAAACTGTCAGCGTAACAACCATAAAATATGAAATCAAAATAACAGGTATTGCTCTAACTGTTTTTATAAAAAATCCAGATGTAAGGAAAATTTTTCTGTAATTTTGAAGGCTTATAATAATATATGGCATTAATACCAGCAATAAATCAGATTTCATATATGATCTTATGGCTACATAAAACATTGCGAAAAATATAGCAAGAGATATAACACCCTTTAATGAGAAAAATAAGTTTACATTTTGTTTCATTATTGAGTTGAGCATTAAATATAAAAATGCAGGGGGACCAAATCTAATTATGTAATGAAAAAAACGGCCAAACTCTTGCTCACTTGAAACGCCTATTAGTATGAATCTAAACAAAATTATAAATAATGCCAAAAACAAGGCTATCTTGTATACATGACTATAATTTAAATTTTTTTTCAAATCAGAACCAGAGCTCTTCTTTGAAGAAAATAGATAATACCCAAATATGAAGACTAAGTCTCCAATCATAAATATTGTATGGCCTTCAATAAATGCATCTGAAAGTGTGCTGAAGTATCCAATCTCAAGTATTTCTTCAAAGCCATAAATTACAACTAATCCTGAATATATTGTTCCAATTCCTAATCTAATAATTGAAGAAACTAAATACAAAGAAATTGGATCTATAGTATCTATTGTTGAGTAATGTTTAATAAGATAATAAGAATATAGAAATAGATTTAAAAGACCGCTAAATAAAAGCAAAATACCATCAGCAAAAAAATTATCTAAAGTAGCTATTAATAGAATATGAAAAACTTGAGTTGAAAAAAATATTAATCTAAAAAAGGCCATAACTTAGGAGATATCTGGTTTTGTTTTTTCATTATTTATTATTAAGCCAGCATTCAACTTGCTTAAATTTATCTACATACTCATATAAACAAGCTATGTAATTACCTTCTGTAAAATTCTCAAGCTCAACATTATATTCTTTGTAAAACTGGATACCAGATGGGGTTACTTTGCCAATAGTGTAACTATATTTTGTTAAACTTTTGAAAATATCATACAAAAGGTGGTTTCCATATATCCACCGCCAATTATATTCAAATTGAATGATTCCTATTTTTTGTTCAGAAATTAAATCATGCGCTCCATTTATAACTATTGGATCATGTCCCTCAGCGTCAATTTTTAATAAGTCAATATATGATATGTTTTCTTTTTTTGTGAATATATCGAGAGTTGTTAATTCTACCTTTTCTTTATCTGAAACTAAATTATCTTGTGTTTCAACAAGGCTATTTACACCCGCACCAGGATGAACGATATTAAGTTTTGCTTGACCTTCATAATTTGAAAGGGCTTTATTTATTGGAAAAGTCTCTACATTAGAACTTATGTTAATATTTTTTATAGTCGTCAATAATTTTTCATATGTATATAAAGAAGGTTCAAAACTGTATATGGCTAAACTTTGTTCATGATTGGCATTACTTAAAAATTCGTCATACAACAAATGCGTCCACTCGCCTTTATTTGCTCCACAATCAATTGCGATAAACTGTTTTTTTTCTTTAAACTTAATAGCGCTTCTTTGGACAAGGGTTTCTCCATTTTCAATAAGTCCATTTGGGAAATCCAATCTACCTGCACGAGTAAGAAAGTTTCCATACCTAACTAAATTATTTCTTCCTATAATTCTCCCTAAGCTCCCTGATAAAATATTAAATAATAACTTTTTCATAATCCTTAAATTCTAAATATTATTTAGATTCACTCTTAATAAATTCTAATATGTGATCTTCTATTCTAATCTTAGGAGACCATCCTAAAGCTTTTGTTTTTTCTGTTAATACTTTACCGTCCATCCTATTTCCTCTTCTAGGTGGCAACATATCTATTTTGCTTTTAAAAAATGAAGCTACATCTAATACAGAATATGATTCATCAGCCCCAATACCATATTCATCACCAGCACCCTTATCTCCAATCAATACCAAAGCATCTATTATGTCATCAATGTGTGTGAAATTTCTTCTTTGTGATCCAGGCTCTACAATATTTAAATTTTTTCCTTCGGAAAATCTTTTTTTTAAAATTGCAATTAATGTTGCATAGTTTCCCTCCGCTACTTCATTTCTTCCATAAACATTATAAAAATATGATATCGCATAAGGTAAGTCGAACCATGATGCATAATTTTTAACAAGATCTGTATTAGAGCTTTTAGTATAAGCATAAGGGCTAGAGTCTTTACCAGAGTCATTACTAAATTTTGTACTACTGCCGGCATAAACAAGTTTACATTTTTGTTTTCTCCAAAACTCCAATACTGCAGCTGTGCCATTAATATTTGAATCAATTACTTTCTCAATATCTACAAAACTTTTTTCCACTCTAGAATATTCCCCGAGATGGAAAATAAGGTCAACATCCTCATTAACTAATTTATCAACATCTATAGATTGACCCTCAATATAGGTAACATTTTTTACATGATTATCTCTTGTGCCAGCTGAATAATTATCTAAAGAAATAACACTATTCTTATTTTCTTTAAGTCTTTTACATAAGTTACTGCCAACAAAACCAGCACCACCTATTACTAATACTTTCATAAACTTATAATGTCCATGTTTTGATGTCAGTTATATTTTTAATATCTATAATTATTGGTTCATCAACAGACAACTTTTTAAAATCATCATTTGTATAATCTCTGAATTCTTTATGCGCAACTGGAATGATAATAGCATCAAATTTAGATTGCGATTCTAAAGGATTATTAATTAACAAACTGTTGATTTCATCTTCCTCGTGCGAATGTACCCAAGGATCATAAATACTAATATTAACCTCATAACTTTTTAACTCTTTGACAATATCTACGACTTTAGAATTTCTTGTATCAGGACAATCTTCTTTAAATGCAAGACCTAAAATAAGTACATTCGCATTTTTGACAGTTCCCATATTTTTTATCATTATTTTTATTGTTTTATCAACCACATATCTACTCATACCGTCATTAATTAATCTTGCTGTATTAATTAAATCAGGTTTATAGCCCTCAACTTCAGCTTTGAAACTAAGATAATATGGATCAACGCCAATACAATGACCTCCAACAAGTCCAGGAAGAAATTTTATGAAGTTCCATTTGGTTGATGATGCTTCTATAACTTCATGTGTGCTTATATCCATCCTATCAAAAATTAAGGCTAATTCGTTTATCAAAGCAATATTTACGTCTCTTTGAATATTTTCAATTACTTTTGAGGCCTCAGCAACTTTAATGCTCGAAACAAGAAATGTGCCTGCTTCAATAATATTTTTATATAATTCATCTATTTCTTTTGCTATTTCTTTTGTAGACCCAGAAGTCACTTTCATAATCTTTGTAACAGTTCTTTCTTTATCGCCAGGATTTATTCGCTCTGGGGAATAGCCACAAAAAAAGTCTTTATTAAATTTTAAACCTGAGGTTTCTTCTAGAACTGGAATGCAAACATCTTCAGTTGCACCTGGATAAACTGTAGATTCATATACAACGATATCACCATTTTTTAGAGCTTTACCTACTGTTTTGGAAGAGTCAATTAATGGTTTTAAATTTGGTTTATTATATGAATCTATGGGGGTAGGAACAGTTATTATATACACATTGCTTTTTTCGATATCAGATTGTTTGTGGGTAAATTTAATGTTTTTATTAGCATTCTTTATATCTTCACGTGAGATTTCATTTGTATGATCAAAATTATCTTGTAATTCAAGAATTCTCTTTTTGTTGATGTCATAAGCTGTAACACTATATTTTTTTGCAAATGCAATAGCTAAAGGCAGTCCAACATAGCCTAAGCCAACAATACAAATTTCATAATTTTTCAATGCAAACTCCTAAATTTTTAATTTTCACCAAAAATATCTCTTGAAAATACTTTATCAAGAGCATCACTTAACTCAGATGTATTTCTATTTGCAATAATTAAATCACTTTTCTTTTTAAATTCATTAAGATCAGAAATAACTTCTTGATTTAAAAATTGATTTTTTTGATGTGACGGCTCATAAATATATATTTTAATGTTTGTTGCTATTATTTTTTTTAGAATGCTTTGAGCTGCAGATGACCTAAAATTATCACTACCCTCTTTCATTGTTAGTCTATAAAACCCGATGGAAGTTGGTTTTAACTTAATTATTTCGTCGATAATAAAAGCTTTTCTTGAAGAATTAGAAGAAACAATAGCTGAAATTAAATTATTATTTGAATTATTTGATTGACTTAATAATTGTTTTGTATCCTTGGGTAGACAATAACCACCATATCCAAATGATGGATTATTATAATAATTTCCAATTCTTTTATCTAATGAAATGCCCTCGATAATATCTTTCGAACATAATTCATTTGAGATAGAGAATGAATCTAATTCGTTAAAAAATCCAACCCTCATTGCAAGATAGGTGTTGGCAAATAATTTAACTGCCTCTGCCTCACTTGATTGCATATGAATAACATTAATATCCTCTTTTAGAGAGCATGATTTCAAAAGTTCTGCAAAATCATATGCTTTTTTACATTTACTTCCTATGATTATTCTTGAAGGAAACAAATTGTCCATTAAGGCACTTCCCTCCCTTAAAAATTCAGGAGAAAATATAACTCTATCAGTACCAAACTTATTTTGTAATAATTTTGTATGTCCTATAGGTAAGGTTGATTTTATAACCACTAGAGCATCTTTATTAATTTTTAATGCTTCATCGACTACTGAATCGACTGACGAGGTATCAAATTTATTTACTTCTTTAATATAATTTGTTGGGGTAGCAACAATAATATAGTCTGCACTTTTTAAAGCCTTTAAGTTGTCGGTTGTTGCTTTAAGTGATAATTTTTTTTTAAGAAAATCAGAAATGTCAGAGTCTTTTACAGTTGATTCTTGGTTATTTATTTTATTGACTCTATCCTCAGATATGTCATGAATAATTACATTATTTTTTTGAGCTAATAGTGTTGCAATTGACATACCAACATAACCAGCTCCAACAACAGTGATTTTATTATTATTTGTCATTAAATTATCAGTAACAATAACTTCTACGTATTGCGTCTACTATATTGAATAATTGTGATCAAAACTCCAAACATGCCTCCTAAAATTGTGCCTAAAATACAAATTAACGATCTTTTTGGTTCAGATTTCTTTTCAGGCGCAATTGGAGATTCTAGTTTCTTATAAATGTAATTTTCATTAGCAGCTGCTAACATTAACTTTTGCATTTCGGATTGCAGAAGCTGAGAAATAGCCTCCTTAATTTCCACTAAATTAGTTTCTTCAGAACTTTTATTTAGAAAATTAATTGAATCGAGAGCCAATTTTCTGTCTTCTTCCCTCATTTTTTCATTAATATTAAAAATAATTATATCAAGCCATTTTTTTGCAATATTTGGTGATAAATGTTTAATTGAAATCGTAACGAAATCTGTTTTGATGTCCATTGAAACTACAAATATTTTTTTAAAAGCTTCGTACGCCTCTTGATTGCTTGGTTGCTTGTCCAAAGGAGGTTTAACTTTTCTTGTCCATTTTTTTGAAACACCATCATAGATTTTTTGATTATAAATAATCATGTCTGTTGATGAATCCCACCCCTTTGCAGCCAAGAGATTTTCTAATTTTATATTCGGTAAAAAATGATTTTCAAAAAATTCATATGACTTCATTCTCTCTATAGCTTCTTTGGAAGGGCTTGTTCCACCAGAACCAATATTTACACCACCCAACCTCGCCAATGTAGACATGCCTGCAAGTTGAGAAGTCAGTGAAGTATTTTCATTGACTGGAGATAATAATGCTTTAGAGGTGTATATATTTGGTAATGATAGAGCATATATGACAGAAATAACTGCCGCAAATGAAGTGAGTATGGTTATAAAAAATTTCCTTGACCAAATAAATAATACAAGATCTTTTATATCTATCTCGTCATTGTTTAAGTTTTGAATCTTATTATCGTTTTGCATAATTTAACAATTTATAAACTGACTATAAAAATTACTTATCTTGTAATGGTACCCGAGGCCGGACTTGAACCGGCACGACATTTCTATCGAGGGATTTTAAGTCCCTTGTGTCTACCAATTCCACCACTCGGGCAATTTTTATTTAACTCTCCTTTATGTAACTTTATTATACTTTGCATTTAATATGATTTTAAGTGCTATTTATAGTAGTCAATTCTCTCGATGTCGCTTTCAATACATTCTTGACCATATTGAATTTCAATTATTTTACAAACTTGGTCAAATGGGTTTGTAATTTGATGCCATTTTTGAACCGGAACAAGATAATAGTCATGAGTATTTAACTTTATACTTTCTCTATTTTCTGGATCTTTATTACTATAATTCACCAAACAAGAACCACAACTAACTAACCAAATTTCATTCCTCATAAAGTGTTTTTGAAAACTCATTCCACTTTTTGGTTGAACAATTAATTCTTTAACTTTTACATTTTTGTCTTCAAATAAATTAAAAAAAGAACCCCAAATTCTATCTTCCTTATAATATTTCCATTCTTTTAATATCCATGAGGAAGAATTTTTTTTGTTATCCCCGCCAACACCAAAAATGAAATTTATATCATTTACAATCATTTCAGGTATATTCTTTTGATTTCTATCTCCTCCATTTGCAAAGAAAATTTTATCATTTGGATACATATTCTTAATCTGATTCAATCCATCAATACAACTGCCCAATTCGTCATCTTCAAACTGAATTACTTTATCAACATACTTTATGCTCTCAAGTATTGCTTTTCTCTCGCTGAACGGCATAAACGGTTTGCCTTTTTTGATTTCAAGCCAATTATCACTATTTAAAGCAATTATTAATTTATCACCATGCTCTTTTGCAGACTTCAAATATTCAATATGTCCAGAGTGTATTGGATCAAACCCGCCACTTGCTACAACTATATCCATAAATATTTTTTTATTTTATTTGCCAAAAGTTTCAGCATTTTTGCACATATCTTCGACAAGATTTACAAAAGAATAATCTCTTTTCCAATTTAACTTAGACTCTATCTTTTTTGGGTCTCCAATTAATAAATCTACCTCTGCTGGTCTATAAAATTCACTGGACACCTCGATGACTGTCTCACCAGTTTTACAATCTACGCCTTTCTCATTTTCATTTGTTCCAGTCCATTCGATTTCCATATCAAAATATTTTGAAGCCTCTTGAACAAAATCTCTGACAGATTTTAATTCTCCAGTTGCAACAACATAATCTTCTGGTTGTTCACTTTCAATAATAAGCTTCATAGCCTTTACAAAATCAGATGCATGGCCCCAGTCACGTTTTGCATCTAAATTACCTAATAAAATTTTATCCTTTCTTTTCTGTTTAATATCATTCATCCCAAGAATGATCTTTTGTGTTACAAACTCAGATCCGCGTAATGGACTTTCATGATTAAATAATATTCCTGAACATGCATGAAGTCCAAAACTCTCTCTGTAGTTAATTGTTGCCCAGTGAGCAGCCAACTTTGATACACCATATGGACTTCTTGGATAAAATGGGGTCAATTCGGTTTGAGGAGTTTCTCTTACCTTGCCAAACATTTCAGATGTAGATGCTTGATAAAACCTTGATCTACATCCGCTCATTCTAATTGACTCTAGTATATTTAAAGCACCAATATAATTCGAATTTGCTGTAGAAATTGTTTGATTAAAAGATGATCCAACGAAGGACATTGCTGCAAGATTATATATATAATCGAAATTGTTATCTTTAATTGTATTATAAATTTCTGAAAGCTCTGTAAGCTCAAAATCTATAATTTCGACTTCGTCTTCTATTCCAAGATTTTTTAATCTCCATAGACTTCTTTCGGCACCTCTTCTAAGACCTCCAACCACATGATGTCCATGATTTAATAAAAGCTTTGAAAGATAAGCTGCATCTTGTCCTGATATTCCTGTGATTAATGTTTTTTTCATAATTAAGCCAGATAATGTGTTTTTTATTTTAACATTAAATAATTTTGGAGGCTGAATCCGGAATCGAACCGGAGTAAACGGCTTTGCAGGCCGCTGCATAACCACTCTGCCATCCAGCCTAATGTTTGATGAGTGTATTGCA
>MDTG01426539.1_pt1 | contig 35816 bp, 29 predicted proteins | sample 811421 | NCBI WGS metagenome assembly MDTG01 (sample SAMN05326645, study PRJNA326480) | marine metagenome | isolation source: seawater | place: Pacific Ocean: South East | collected 2011
AAGGCCGTCCTTACCCCTCCGATATGTAGTGGACCGGTAGGGCTTGGCGCAAAACGAACGCGGATTGACTCTTTCATTTAACCTTAATCTCTTGGCAAAGATAAATCGCCAAAACATAACCCCCAAATTAAATTGCCTTGGCATAGTGTCTAATTGTAATTTTAAAAGAGCACAATTTTGTTGTAAATTTATGTTTTATTACATCAGATGGAAGTTTTCAAAGATTTACAATTTAAAATAGAGAAGTATATAAAAAAATTCTATTTAGGCTTACTGATAAAGGGGGTAATTTTATTTCTTTGCATTGGTGTTTTTTATGCTCTATTTTGGGGGTTTATTGAATATTTATTTTGGCTTCCAAAATACGCTCGATTTTTGGTTTTTTCCAGTATTTTATTTGTTGAGGGCTATTTGTTTTTGCAGTTCGTGATTTCTCCAATTTTAAAATACACCCGAATTAAAAAAGGCATGGGTTATGAACAGGCGGCAGAACTCATTGGCGCCTACTTTCCAGAAGTTGAAGACAAACTTTTAAATGCAGTTCAACTTCAAAGACAGGGCGATGCAGAGCTAATTTTAGAGAATATTAAGCAAAAGACGGCGGAGTTTAACTCTATTTCATTTGAAAGAGCAATCAAAATTAGAAACAGCTTTAAGTACCTAACTTATGTTTTAGCCCCACTGTTAATATTGGTGCCCTTTTATTTGTTTGGTGAACAAAAACCATTAAAAGCAAGTTTTTCTCGGGTAATTAATTTTCAGGGCAACTATACTCCTCCACCTCCTTTTGTAATTAACATAGAAAACGACAGCCTCACTGCTGTGCAGGGCGAGAACTTTGCATTAAAGGTAAAAGCGACTGGCAGAACAATACCAGACGATCTTTACATTAAATATGACAATAAGCAACACCGATTTAAAAATATCGAGAACAGCGTTTTTGAATATGTTTTTACAGATGTTGCTCAGGATATTTCTTTTCAGATATTTTCAGACAGAACATCAATTAAACAAAATTTGTTAAAAGCTCTTCCCGCGCCTAAGGTGAAGGACGCTACAATTGTTCTCGACTATCCAAAGTATACTAACTTAGAAAGCAATACAATTACAAGTTTATCAAACGTAAGCGTCCCGGAGGGGACCAAAATTATCTGGAATATTTTAGCAAGTAATACAGATTCAGTCGCAATATCATTTGGCATTAAAAAGGATTATTTTGTAAACCGTAGCAACAAGTTTTACTATTCAAAGCAATTCTTTAACAACGCAAAATACGAGGTTTCAACAACCAATCAGTATCTAAAAGAATACGAGACAGTTAACCTTAGCGTAAAAGTATTAAAAGACGGACCACCAGGTATAGATGTTGAAAGCGAACGGGCAAACGAACTAGACCAAGAGCTGTTTTTTTTCGGTTATCTAGACGATGATTATGGGGTTTCAGAGCTACAGGTTGTTTATTATCCTATTGGCCTTCAAAAACAGACAAAGACTGTTTCCGCTATTCAGTTTGACCCAAAAAGCCTAACTTTTTCTTACCGCTTTCCAGGGAACACTGCGCTTGTTGAAGACACTACCTATGAGATTTATTTTGAGGTTTTTGATGGCTACCCTTTTTCAGAGCCAAATAGCTCTCGAAGCCAAGTCTTTACATATAGATCTAAAACTAAGTCTGAAATTGAGTCACAGCAAGTGAAAGAACAGTATGAAAGCCTTTTAAATATTGAGCAATCTCAGAGTAATTCAAAGGATATAGAAAAGGAATTAGAGCATATATTAAAAAAACAGCGCCAACAAAACACACTTGAATTTAATGACCGCAGAATGTTGAAAGAGATAATAGAAAAGCAGGCCGAACAAGATCAGCTAATCCGTGAATTTAATCAACGGACAGTTCAATTATTAAAAAAAACTGACATTAGACCCATACCGCCCGCCCAAAAAGAACTTTTTGAAAGAGTTAGAGAGCTAAACAAGAAAATTGATGATGACCAAAAGGCGCTTGATGAGTTAAAGTCTTTAGCAGACAAGATAAATAAAGAAGACTTTGTTAAAAAACTAAATTCGATTGTAAACCAAAGACGGCTCAAGCAGAGAAGTGTTCAGCAGATGCTTGAGCTTACAAAGCGATATTATATAAAACAGAAAATACAACAGATAAAAAACCGATTGCAGGGGTTAAGTTCCGAGCAACAGGAAGCGCACGATACATCTGAGCTACACGAAGCACGAGAAAAACAGAATGAAATAAACAGAAAGTTTAATGACCTAAGCAACGAGATGGAGTCAATGTTGGAGACAAACAGCTCTTTATCAAAACCCATGGAGCTTCCCGACTTTTCTGACAAATCTGAGTCTATAAAAAAAGACTTAGAGCAGGCCATAAAAGCGCTTAGTAAAACTAATAATAACAACGAAAACAGTTCTAGCGAAGCGAAGGTGCCTCAACGCAAAGCTTATCAGAAAATGCAAAATATGGCGGATCAGATCTCTCAAGGACTTTCTATAGGCTCAGGTAAATTTATTCAAGAGGACATAGAAATGTTGCGTCAAATTTTGGACAACCTAATTCTTTTTTCGTTTGAGCAAGAAAGCTTGATTAAAAGCTTTAGCACCAATCAGCATACGTCAATTAAGCGATCAACCAATCTTGTTAAACAAAAAACCCTTCGCACACATTTTGAGCATATTGATGACAGCTTGTTTGTAATTTCATTGAGGCAGCCGTCAATCTCTCAGGATATAAATACAGATATCCAGGATGTTTTTATTAATATTGACAGAACCTTGGACCTCTACTCAGACGGCAATTTTTCTCAGGCTATTTCCGCTCAGCGATACGCACTGACTGCAAGCAACAATTTAGCTGACCTCCTTAGCGATATTTTGGGCTCAATGGAAATGCAATTGTCTCAAGGGCAGGGCGAGGGCGATATGCAGCTGCCTGATATTATAATTTCTCAGCAAGAGCTTCAGCAAAAAGCAGAAGGAATGAGTTCGGGTAATAACGATAATTTAAAGGGCAAAGAAGAAGAAGGCTCTGAAGGAGGCCGTGGCAATGAATCAAAAGCGAGGAATAAAGGAGAAGATGGGCTATATGATTCAGAGGAACATAGTGAGGCAATTATGCAGTTGTATAAACAACAGCAGAAGTTAAGGATGGCGCTCGAGAGTCTATTGAAAGCGAAGGGGATTAAGACTAAAGGGAACAATGTTTTAAGGGCCATCGCAGATATTGAGAGGCACCTCATTAACGAAGGGGCCAGCGCAAGGGTTATTTCTCAGATGAGGACGCTTAAATATAAACTCCTCAAATTCGAAAAGGCGCTTAACAATCAAGGCCAAGCAGAAAGACGACAATCATCTCCAAACGTTGACGTTTATGAGTCTAATTATAAAAAATCTAAACGAAAAGAGATAGAAAACCGGTTACAAATGAAGGAGCATTTAAGGCGAGAAAACCTTCCCTTGACACCAGAATATAAAAAGCGAGTTTTTGACTATTTTAAAAAGAATTATGATAAGTCTAATTAGCCACACAGATTTTTCTTTAAAGACCAAGGAAGCATACAAGAATTTAATTTCTAATGTTATTAAGGCTGAGGGTTTTTTAATCTCTGAAGTTTGTGTTGTGTTTTTTAATGACTCTCAGCTTCATAAACTTAATTTACAATACTTAAAACATGACAGCTTTACGGATGTTGTTACATTTGACTATAGTGACAACCAACAGGTGGCCGGCGACATTTGTGTTTCAGTTGAAAGAGTTAGTCAGAACGCTAAATCCTTTGGTGTGTCGTTTTCTCAAGAGCTAGCGCGGGTCATCACCCATGGGGTTTTGCATTTATGTGGTTATAAAGACAAAACATTAATCCAGAAGAATGAAATCAGAATAAAGGAAGACTTGTACTTAGAGCGGTTTTTTCTAAACAGTTAATGTATATTTGCAAGAAAGTTCCACGTGGAACAACACAAACAACTATGTTTGATAAGGAATATGATGTATTAGTAGTGGGCGGCGGACATGCTGGTAGTGAGGCGGCTGCGGCTTCAGCAAATATGGGCAAGAGGACCCTATTGGTCACCATGAATTTGCAAGGCATAGCACAAATGTCCTGCAACCCGGCCATGGGCGGAATTGCGAAAGGACAAATTGTAAGAGAGATAGATGCAATTGGAGGATATAGTGGGCTTGTTAGCGACTCTTCTGCTATTCAGTTTAAAATGCTTAATAAGTCTAAAGGGCCAGCAATGTGGAGCCCCAGGGTCCAAAGTGATCGCATGCGCTTTGCTGAGGACTGGCGAACTATGCTTGAACAAACAAAGAACCTTGACTTCTACCAAGAAATGGTTGTTGGCCTTCTAATTAGGGGCAATAAATGTGTAGGCGTAAAGACTTCTCTTGGGACCGAAATCAGCTCTCGCTCTGTGGTTTTAACCAATGGAACATTTTTGAATGGCTTGATTCACATTGGCGAAAAAAATTTTGGAGGCGGTAGAGCTGGAGAAAAGGCTTCAAAGGGAATTACAGAGCAGTTAATAGATTTAGGGTTCGATTACGGGCGAATGAAGACAGGCACCCCGCCTCGAGTCGATGGAAGATCTCTTAATTTTGAAAAGATGATTGAGCAACCTGGGGATGATGAACCTAAAACCTTTTCTTATTTAAACACCTCATCACTCCTTAAGCACCAGCGCTCTTGTCATCTTACGTACACTTCAACCGACGTTCATGATTTGCTAAAAGAGGGTTTTGACCGATCCCCAATGTTTAACGGTAGAATCAAAAGTGTCGGCCCAAGGTATTGTCCGTCAATTGAAGACAAAATAGACCGGTTTTCTGAGAAGGAGCGTCACCAAATTTTTGTTGAGCCTGAGGGCTGGAACACTGTTGAGTGTTATATAAATGGATTTTCTACGTCACTTCCAGAAGACATCCAGTTTAGGGCTTTAAGACTTGTTGAAGGTTTTGAGCAGGTTCGTTTTTTTCGGCCAGGCTATGCAATCGAGTATGATTATTTTCCGCCCACCCAACTTTCATATTCTCTTGAAACAAAAATTGTAAAAAATCTATTTTTTGCTGGACAAATCAACGGCACAACAGGTTACGAAGAGGCCGCGTCACAAGGCCTGATAGCTGGAATAAATGCTTCTCTCGCTGTTTCTGGCGAAGAGCCGTTTGTGCTAAAACGGGACGAAGCCTACATAGGGGTTTTAATAGATGACTTAATTACTAAGGGGACAGAGGAGCCGTATCGAATGTTCACCTCACGCGCAGAGTACAGGACTCTTTTACGCCAAGACAATGCTGACATAAGACTTACAATGAAGAGCTTTGATATAGGGCTAGCATCACAAGATAGACTGAAGAGGGTAGGAAACAAGATTGAAAGAACCAATAAATTGGTTTCGTTTTACAAGGGCCAGAGCGTTGAGCCTGATATTGCAAATCCGGTTTTAAAAGCAAAACACTCCTCGCCCATAAAGCAATCAAACAAGTTGTTTAAAATATTCTCACGGCCAAAGATAACCATGTCTGATCTATACAACTTTCCACCTGTTGAAAAATATATTAAAGAAAATAACTTTGACGATGACGTTATCGAACAAGCAGAAATACAGGTCAAGTATTCTGGCTATATTACTAAAGAGAGAAACAATGCAAACAAACTTATCAGGTTAGAGGGGTTGCGAATTCCCAAGGGCTTTGACTATAGCAAATTAAAATCTATGAGCGCTGAAGCGCGAGAAAAACTTGCTTCAATTCAGCCTGAAACCGTTGCACAAGCTTCTCGAATAAGCGGAGTTTCTCCAAATGACGTTTCAGTTCTTCTGGTTTTCATGGGGAGATAATTCGAGTTCTTTTTATATTTTTGTTCCACGTGGAACAAGTGCTTAAAAATAAATCAATATACATAACCTGTTGTGATTATGCTATAAGCGGTAAGCAATACGATTTGCTTTATAATGAGGAGCATGACATGCTAATTACGCATCCTCAGCTAAGCGCTCAAGACATTGAACACTATTACGCCCAAGATGAGTATGATTCATACATCACTGGTTACAAATCACTTTTTCAATGGGTTTATTACCATGCTAGAAAACTTTCAATCAAGTTAAAGATTAACCTTGTATCAAAGTTCGTTCCAGAGGAAGGACTTGTATTAGATATTGGTTCAGGTTCTGGCGATTTTCCTCTAGCAGCAAGAAGGAGAGGTTGGAGCGCTAAGGGTGTTGACTCGATTAAGAAAGCCAGATCTGTTGCAAACAAATCAGTTCCGGATCTTGTCATGCCTCCGTCGTATCTAGCAACCTTAGGTGTACAAACTTTTGATGTTATAACTTTGTGGCATGTTCTTGAACATTTACCGGAACTAGATTCTCAAATTCGTAATCTAAAAAGATTGATCAAAGCAGAAGGGAGAATAGTTCTAGCTTGCCCAAACTTTAGAAGTTATGATGCTAAATTTTTTTGTAAGTTTTGGGCTGCATATGATGTGCCTAGACATCTTTGGCATTTTTCAAGAAAATCAATTTCTTCCCTTTTTCAAAAGCACGGCATGGTTGTCGAGTCTATACACCCAATGTGGTTGGACTCATTTTATATTAGCTTACTTTCAACTCGCAATAAGTACGGCCGTTATAAAATACTACAAGCATTTTTAGTTGGGCTAATTTCTAATATAAAGGCAATATTTAGCGGCCAGTTTTCCTCATTGATTTTTGTAATAAGAACCAAATAGACAATAGAAAGCTTTTTATGACACTTTCTTTGAGCGCAAGCTGTGTCTGCTTCAAAAAAGATAATATGCCAATTACAGCTAGGATTAGAGCCTCAAAAACGATAAGAAAAAACAGTTATGTTTTGTTTTTCTATTGGTTTTTTCTATTATTTGTTTTTTTGTGCAGAAGATCAGACATAATGAACGATAGGTCAGTGAAAATTATTTTGGAATTTCCATTTCTCTCAATATGGTAAATAGCCTTTTCAATTTCATTAGCAATCTCTTCTATATTAATATTGTTAACAAAGCTAGCGAATTTTACAAGCGAGAAAGAATTGTCTTTAATTTCTGTTTTCGCTAGGCTAGAAACGCCATAATTCGCGAGTATTGATTTTCTGAAAACCTTCATGCAATATTCCAAAAACTCTTTTTCAGTTTCTCTTCCAAGCTTAGAGATTTTTTCAATCCATTCCAAAACTTTAGACATCAATTTTTTTTCTGTTTTTAATCTGTAACAAAATCTCATCCATGCAACAAAGAATTCCTCAAAAACTTCTTCCTGCCCCTTTTTGTCAATCAACTGAAGAGCTTTTCCAAAGTCCCCTTCAGCAAGGCTGGCATACTTTTTAGAATCGGCCAGAGAGTTCTTTTTGTTCAGCACATTGAATATTTCTATTGAATCTATAGGCTTTACATTTATTATTTGACATCTCGAACGGATTGTGTCTAGCAGTGATTCTTTTTTCTCCGTTATGAGGATGATTGTTGTATTCTTTGTTGGTTCTTCAATCCACTTAAGTAATTTATTAGCACAGCTATTATTCATTCTTTCACAGCCCCATATAATTATAACCTTGTAACCTCCAGAAAATGATTTTAGTGAAATACATTTTACAATATCTTTTGCTTCATCTGCACCAATAACACCCTGTTTATTGCCAGCTCCAATTTGGTTGTGCCATTCACCGATGTTTCCATATGCTGAATTGACAATAAAACTTCTCCAGTCATTTAGATAGTCTTTAGAGCTTTTTTGATTAGAGTAAGCGTTTTTTATAATTGGGAAATAGTAATGAACGTCTGGGTGACTCAAGGGGTTGACCTTTTGTTTTTCGGAGAGTGAGTTTTCAATAATTTTTTGAGCATAATTAATTGCAAGGGGTAGCCCTCCGTAACCATATTTTCCATTAAGAATTTGGGCGTGCGGAACCCTACTATTGTTTATATTGCTTAGTAGCTGTTCTTTTAGCTTTTTTTGTCCAACGATTTCCAACATATACTGATACAACAAATATAGCTTTTTCCCAATATGGTTCCTCTAACTTAAAAAATTATTTATTACTTTATGAACATGTTCTGTAATTCTTTTACCTGCTCAAATAAATACTTAACTTAGACGGCTAAATTACCCTTTAAACTTTACCAATTATCAAAATGAAAGATATTAACTTTAAAAACAGAAAAGTTTTAATACGTGTAGACTTCAATGTTCCTTTAGACAGTAAATTAAAGGTCTCAGATGATACACGAATATTAGCGTCAAAGCCAACCATAAAAAAGATTTTAGATGATGGAGGAAGTTGTATTCTTATGTCTCACTTGGGGAGGCCTAAGGCGAATGAAAAAGAATTTTCCATGTTTAATATTCTATATAAGATTGAGGAGATTTTTGAAAGAAATGTTATTTTTTCAAATGATTGCATTGGTTGGCGAGCTAAAGAATTATCACAGGGATTAAAACCAGGTGAAATCCTATTATTGGAAAACTTAAGATATTACCAAGAGGAAATCAACGGAAATTATAGTTTCGCAAAGAAGCTAGCATCTTTAGGGGACTTTTATATTAATGATGCATTTGGAACAGCACATAGAGCACATGCCTCAACATCTGTAATAGCTCAATTTTTTCCCAAGGCAAAATGTTTTGGCTACCTTCTCTCAAAGGAGATTAAAGCCATTGGTAAAATTATGGAATCAGGGGAGAAGCCAATTGTTGCTATTTTGGGAGGAGCAAAGGTGTCTTCAAAAATTAAAGTTATATTAAATATAATTGATAAGGTAGATCATGTAATAATAGGCGGTGGAATGGCCTATACTTTTATTAAGGCTCTTGGGGGGGATATTGGCGATTCTATTTTTGAACCAGACAAGGAGGACATGGCTTTAAGTATCATAGATTTAGCAAAAGAAAAAAAAGTTAAGATTCATCTCCCAAAGGACGTTATAATTGCTGACCGATTTGATAATTCAGCAAATATTAAAGCTTCAGATTCATTTAGTATACCAAAGAATTGGCAGGGATTAGATTGTGGGCCGAAAAGCAGCATCGTTTTTAACGATATAATTCAAGATTGTAAAACGATTTTATGGAACGGCCCTCTTGGGGTGTTTGAACTATCAAGATTTTCAGAAGGCACAAAAGCTCTTGGGCGCTCTGTTGTAAATGCAACGTCTAACGGGGCTTTCTCACTTGTTGGAGGAGGCGACTCTGTTGCTGCAGTGAAAATGTTTAATTTTGAGAGCGGAGTAAGTTATGTAAGCACTGGCGGAGGCGCTATGCTAGAGAGCCTTGAGGGTAAATCCTTGCCTGGGATAAGAGCTATTAATATGAGATGATTCTTATGAGACTAACAAGTTTAATTATCTTATTTGTTTTTTTTAATGGGTTCAGCCAACAAGAAAAGGTTAAAGTTGACAGCACGATGATCTTATTAAACGACTTTAAAGCAGCAGGAATTTTAGACTCTCTTTTTGAAGCAAGTATATTAAATTTAAAAAATAGAAGGCGTCAAGTTGATAAGCAATCCCTTTACAAGGGATCAGTTAATTTAGATACAATCAAAAAGAGGCTAGCTTATCTGGACTCGAAAACTCCAATCGATATTGTTTACAATCCTATTATTGGTCATTTCATAAATACTTATCTTGATCGCCGTAGAAGTTCTTACAAAAAACTAATTAAGAGAAGCAGTTATTATTTCCCCATGTTTGAGGAAATACTGGATAAAGAAGGTGTTCCCTTAGAAATGAAATATTTGTCAATTATTGAATCTGCCTTGTTGCCTAGGGCAAAATCTTCAGCAGGCGCATCTGGCATTTGGCAGTTTATGTTCTCAACGGGCAAAATTTATGATCTTGAAGTAAGTAGTTATGTTGATGAGCGCTTAGCCCCTTTAAGAGCCACTAATGCAGCCGCTAAATATCTAAAGTCTCTCTACGATATTTTTGGCGATTGGACTCTCGCAATGGCAGCATACAATTCAGGTCCCGGCAATGTAACAAAAGCAATCAGGCGGTCCGGAGGTTACACTAATTTTTGGAACATTAGGCCCTTTCTTCCAAAAGAAACAGCAAATTATATTCCAGCTTTTTTTGCAACGCTATACATTTTTGAATATGCCCAATCCCACGGCATAGCGCTTGATGAGCCACAGTTTAATTTTTTAAAGACCGATACAGTTCAAATTCGCCAAACGATTCACTTTGATCATTTAACGGAAATTTTCGGTATTACCACAGACGAGTTAGAGTTTTTAAACCCGTCATATAAGCTTAACATTATTCCTAATATTGAGGGAAGAGACTATACTTTACGATTGCCCTTAAATTATATTGGTTTATTTATTGCTAATGAAGATGAGGTTTATGCTTATGCTCAAAAAGAGATTAACAGCCGAGAAAAGCCTTTGCCGAAATTTTACAAAATGGACTCTAAGATAATTTACAGGGTTGTTTCTGGCGATTATCTGGGCAAAATTGCACAAAAGTTTAAAGTTAAGGTAAGTGAAATTAAGCGATGGAATAACCTTAAAACCGATAACATTAACATTGGCGATAAGCTAATTATATACACCCGCAACTTAGAATATCAAACAAGTTTGTTGTTTAATAATCTGCATAACAGAACTGAAACAAACATCAAAAAAACATTTATGAAAGAATCAGCTAGAGAAGTTATAAATAGTTTTCGATCATAAAACTGATTAAAAAAAATTAATTCCATGACTATTAATTTTAGAATATTGTGCGTTTTATTATTAGCACTGTTTGTTTCGTGTGCTAACAAAAAAAAGGACAGAAAATTAACGCCTCCTTCAATTGGCGAGACAAATAGCATCATTGTAGTAGCTGAAACTAATTTATGGCAAAGCATGTTTGGCGAATTCATGCGCGAAAATATGTGGGCAGAAATTTACGGCTTACCCCAAAAGGAACCGCATTTTGATTTAATGCATGTTACTCCTTCTGATTTTGAGCAGGCAGATAACAAAATTTTTAAAAATAAAGCAATATTAAGAATTGTACAAAGTGATTATAGTGGGGTCAAGTTTTTTGAAGACCTTTATTCTAGTCCTCAGCTCTATTGCGAAATAACAGCTTCATCAGAACAGGATTTAATTGAAATTCTTAGAAAAAATTCTGAACACATGTTAAAAAAGTTTAAAGCCGTTGAGTTTGAAGAAAAGAGTATTCAGCTAAACAATATATCGAAAAAGAATAGTCAAGTAAAAAGGGCTTTAAATGTAAAAATAGATCTTCCAAGGACTTATAGAATTGCAACAGAACGAGAGAACTTTTTTTGGATAAGAAAAGATAATGAGAATGTGAGTTTGAATTTAATGTTGTACAGCATTCCAACAAAGAGTCAAAATTTAAAGTCATTAGATTTAAAATTTGTTTCTAGAAAACGAGACTCTATTTCTACAAGTTTTGTTCCAGGACAATTTGGTGGGAAAAGAGGCGATTTTATGATCATAGAGCCAAACTATAAGCCATCATTCACACAAGGCTTTTTTGAAAATTTAATAGTTTATGAAATGAGAAGCTTATGGAAGGTAAAAGAGACATTTATGTCAGGCCCATTTGTTAATTATTGTTTTGTTGACAAGAAAAACAATCGGCTTTTATTTGTAGACGGTTTTGTATATGCTCCTTCTAAACGAAAACGGGACTATTTGTTCGAATTAGAAACTATAATTCGTTCTATTAAATTTTTCTAAGTAACTTGTTTGGTTTAGCGAAGCTTAATCTTCCTCACCTGAATCTTTTTTTTCGTCCTCCCGGCTGGCTTTTTTAAATTCTTTTATGCCCCCACCAAGGCCCTTCATTAGTTCAGGAATTTTTTTCCCACCCCAAATTAGGAGAATTACAACGGCAACTAAAACAATTTGCCATGGGCCTAAGGCTAAAATTATCATATTTAAATCCATGCTTTTTTTTTATTGCGTAAAGTTAACAATAATAGAGCAAATATGTTACTAAAAAGAATTTTAGTATCAAATATGTTAGTCAAATGACCATTTTTGTTTATTTTGTTGCATATGACTCAAAAATTAAAAAAAAGAACACTTTTTAAAAAAAAGTGGCTTGCTAAATACAGAATAATTTTCTTAAACGAGGAAACACTTGAGGAGCGTTTTGCAATTAGGTTGACACGGTTTAATGTTTTTATCGCCGTCTTTTCTACCGCAACTGTCTTAGTCTTTTTGACCACCTTACTCATTGCTTATACGCCGTTGAGGGAATATATCCCCGGCTATACCTCGCCAAATCTTTACAAGCAAGTTATGAGTTTAAATAAATTAACCGAATCCTTATATGATGCTACACAATTTAATGACGAGTATATTAAATCAATTAAAAAGGTTTTAACAGGTGAGGCTAATTTTGAGTCAATTAATAAGGACTCAATCTACTCATCCCTAAAAATCAAGCTTGATACTTCAGGATTAAATCGATCAAAGGAGGACTCAATTTTTAGGGAAAGAGTTGATTTGGAGGACAGGTACAGTCTTTTCAAGACTGCAAGCCCTCCAAAGAAATTTAATTTTTCCTCTCCTGTCAATGGGACCATAAGCTCAGGATTTGATTTGAAAAACAGACACTATGCAGTGGACGTGGTAGTTGTAGAAGGAACACCAGTAAAATCCATTGCAGCTGGGCGTGTGATTTTTGCCTCCTGGACTTCTGATACCGGAAATGTGATAATCATAGATCACGGCGAACAAATCCTGTCAGTATATAAGCACAACAGATCTCTGATTATTCGTCAAGGGGATTTTGTAAAAGAGAAGGAGGTTATTGCTAGTTCCGGCTCTTCTGGAGAACTAAGCTCAGGCCCCCACCTACATTTCGAACTGTGGAGTGATGGAAACCCTGTTGACCCTACGTTATTTATAAATTTTTAACAAAATGGCTTTTTTAAGAATTTATTTAGCTAAAATTTTTGCTGCACTAGTAGTAAATAGAATCAGGTATTGGGCTAAATTTCCAATAAAGACTCAAAACAAAGTATTTGAAAAGTTAATTAAGACAGCCAGTAAGACTAAGTTTGGAGAGAACCATAAATTTGTAACTATTAGAAACTATAAAGATTTTGTCGAGAATGTACCCATACGCGATTATGAAGGATTAAAGTTTTATTTTGACAAGGTTTCTGCTGGTCAATCTGATATTTTATGGCCAGGAAAGCCGCTGTACTTAGCAAAGACGTCTGGCACTACCTCTGGCACCAAATATATCCCAATTACAAAGCAGTCAATAAAGGCTCAAATTTCAGCATCTAGAAATGCAGTATTAAGCTACATTCATGATACAGGAAAAGCAAAATTTGTTGCAGGTAAGTGGATATTTGTCCAAGGTAGCCCAGTACTGACTGAAACCAATGGTATAAAAACAGGTAGACTGTCAGGTATTTCAGCACATTTTGTACCTTCTTATCTTCAAAGATCGAGAATGCCAAGTTGGGGGGTTAATTGTATTGAAGATTGGGAAACAAAAATTGAAAAAATTGCAGAGGAGACAATAAATGAGGATATGACTATAATTGCTGGAATTCCTTCTTGGGTTCAGATGTATTTTGAAAAATTGATTAATATAAAAGGGACAACTGTAAGCGAGATTTTTCCAAGATTTAATTTACTAATTTTTGGAGGAGTTAACTTTGAACCATATCGAGTAAAGTTCGAAAGACTTATAGGCAAAAAAGTTGACTGTATTGAGCTTTATCCAGCAAGCGAAGGATTTTTTGCCTTTCAAGATCTTCAGGATAGCAGAGGAATGTTACTTCAACTCGATTCGGGTATATTTTATGAGTTTGTTTCTGTAGATACATTTTTTAAAGAAGATCAGCACCGAATACCACTTTCTGAAGTCAAACTTGGAGTAAATTACGTTATGGTTATTTCTACTAATGCAGGACTTTGGGCATATAACATAGGGGACACTGTTGAGTTTACATCACTGAACCCATACCGGATAATTGTTACAGGAAGAATAAAACATTTTATATCATCTTTTGGGGAGCACGTTATTGCCAAAGAAGTTGAAAGTGCTATTACAGTCGCTCTAGTCAACGAAAATGCACGTATCAATGAGTTCACAGTGGCTCCATTTGTTAACCCAGCGAAGGGACTACCTCACCATGAGTGGCTTATAGAATTTGATTCTCTTCCTGTAAATATTGATCTTTTTAGCAAAAAAATAGACAATGAGATGCAGAATCAAAACATCTATTATAAAGATTTAATTTCTGGGAAAATATTAAAACCTTTAAGTATAAGCGTCGTCAAAAAAGATGGATTTATGAAATATATGAGATCTATTGGAAAGCTTGGAGGCCAAAATAAGACCCCGAGACTTTCAAATGATCGGAAAATCGCCAACTATTTGCACAACAACAATCTTGTTAAATAGTGTATATTTGCTGAAATAAATTTCAAAATTTAGAAAAATTAACGATTAATTAAAGCAATAATCACATTTTTTAACCGTTAACAATGATAATCATTTAGAGTGTTAAACCTTAGATAATACCATCCAAAAAAAAGAGTAATTAATGAGTACAAAAAACAAAAAGTCTAATGAGGATGTTGACGTTGGTCAGCTTTTTAAAGTAATTGGTAATATTTTTAATAAATTTTTTCTTTTTGTTGAAGGAATTTTTAAGCATCTTTTTTTTGCCTTTGTTTGGCTAGTCTTTTTCATTAGAAGAAGGGCGATCATTTTTTTGATAACAGCGTTAGCTGGGTTAGGAATTGGATTTTTGTTTGACAAGACTTCTCCTCCCACGTACAAATCCTCAATTTCTGTTAAGCAAAATTATGAAACTGGCGAAAACCTATATGGCTCTATTATATACTACAATGGGCTTTTACAAGACGGCGATTATAAGGTCTTAGGTGAAGTCCTTGGCATAGAAGAAGAGTCAACTAAGCAAATTGTAGGGTTTAGTATTGAACCAGTGATCACTGATAATGATAGAGTTATTTTGTTCGATAGGTATATTACAGATCTTGATTCTTTGGCAATATCAAAAATCGAATATGAAGATTTTGTTCAGAACATAGAGGACTATAAACACAAGTTCCAGCAAATTAGCATTAAATCAAAGACACGAGTAAATTTCAACAGTGTTTTTAGTAACATAGTTAAAAATATTGCGACAAATGATTTTTTTCTGAATGAACAGGCAAAGGATATTTCAGAGCTTCAACAAAGTAAAGCAGCCCTTCAAAAGGCATTAATAAAGTCAGACTCTTTGCAAAGAACATATAAACGCGTTTTAGAAAACAGGCTAGATTCTAACGCAGCCGCAGATATTGGAATAAGTTTTGATGGCAATAATGACAGTGATAAAACGTATGAATTTGATTTGTATAAAAGCGACATTGAGCTAAGGAAGGAGATTGTTAAAATAGAACGTGAATTGAAGGACAAACAAAACATTATTGATTTGATATCAAGCAAACAGGACAGCGGCTTTGTTGACAACACAAAAGATCTATTGGGTGTTTCTTTTTCAATTAAAACTTACTATATGTTTGCACTAATTCTACTAACATTTGGATTGCTTCTTGCTATGGAATTTCTAAATTATTTAGAGAGATATAGACCAAAATCTTAAGCATATATAGCGCCAATTAAATGACGAGAAACTTGATAATTTTTGGGACCAGGCCCGAGGCAATAAAAATGGCGCCTTTGGTTAAAGAGTTTTTAAAATATTCTGATCAATTTGACACTAGAGTTTGTGTAACTGGACAGCACCGCGAGATGTTAGACCAGGTACTTAAGTTTTTTGAAATTCAACCAGAATTTGATTTGGATCTAATGAAGCCCGACCAGGATCTTTATAGCCTAACCGCTTCAATTATTACAAGCATAAAGCCTATTCTAGAGGTTTTTGTTCCTGACTATGTTTTTATTCATGGCGATACAACTACATCAATGGCTGTAGGTGTTGCAGCTTTTTATTTTGGCGCCACAGTGTGCCATATTGAGGCCGGTTTAAGGACTTATGATTTACATTCACCGTTTCCAGAGGAAATGAATCGCCGAGTAAATTCTGTTATTTCTCAAGTCCATTTCGCTCCCACAGAGGTAGCCAAAAAGAATTTAATTCTAGAGAATAAGAACCCGAGCAATATAGTTGTTGTTGGTAATACCGTTATAGACGCATTAAAATTTGCTGTAAAAAAAGTTAAAGCACCTGGATACGCGAACAGTAAAATAAACGATCTTAAGAAGCTGATTAAAAAGGACAAAAAAATGATTTTAGTCACCGTTCACAGAAGGGAAAGCCATGGTTCTGGGATAATTAGGCTTTGCAAGGCTTTTAAAGAAATTTTAGAGATTGACCCGGGCCTTCAGATTATTTACCCGGTACATTTGAACCCAGAAATTCAAAAACCTGTATATGATCTTTTAAACCAAACAAATAATATCCAATTAATTAGCCCTGTATCTTACCCCGCTTTTGTTTGGTTAATGGAAAAGTCTTACTTAATTATTACAGATAGTGGCGGCATACAAGAAGAGGCCCCAAGCCTCGGCAAGCCTGTACTCGTTATTCGAGATAAAACAGAAAGGCCTGAGGCTATAGATTCAGGGACAGCCATTTTGGTTGGGACGCAACCTGAAATGATTTTATCTGAAGTTAAAAGGATTATAAACAAACAAGAGGTTTACAACAAGATGGCTAACCTTAAGAACCCATATGGCGATGGAAAAGCGTCTAAGAAAATTGTTAGCCACATAATGTCCATAATATAAGGAACTTTTAATATGAGCAGAAAAACTGATGTTGTAATTCTTGGAATGGGATACATTGGTCTTCCCACTGCTGCGTTGCTAACAGAAAGCAAATTATTTGTTCATGGGGTTGACATAGACCCTAAAATTGTTAGTACAATCAATAAAGGAAGAATTCACATAGCCGAGCCGGGACTAGAGCAGGCGATATCCAAGGCCGTAGCTGGAGGGTATTTGAAAGCAAGTTTATTCCCTATTGAAGCTAATACATATTTAATTGTAGTTCCTACTCCTTTTAAAGAGAATAATGAGCCAGATATTTCATTTGTTGAAGCCGCAACGCGGAGCATTATCCCTCTTTTAAAAAATAATGATTTATTTATAATTGAGTCGACATCACCTGTAGGGACAACAGATAAAATGATGGAGCTCATTTATGATGAGCGTCCAGAGCTAGTAAATAAAATATACATGGCTTATTGTCCAGAGCGCGTCCTACCTGGTAATGTTATGCAGGAACTAATTTGTAATGACCGAGTTATTGGAGGTATTAATCAGGCCTCTACAGATAGAGCTATTTCTTTCTACCAAAAATTTGTGAAGGGCGGATTACACAGCACTACTGCAAAAACTGCAGAAATGTGTAAATTAGTTGAAAACTCTTCTAGAGATGTTCAGATTGCTTTTGCAAATGAACTTTCAATGATTTGTCACAAATCGGGTATTGATGTTTGGGAGCTGATAGAGCTTGCAAATAAGCATCCAAGAGTGAATATTTTGTTTCCCGCATGTGGGGTTGGAGGACACTGTATTGCAGTAGACCCATATTTTATTTTATCTGATTATAATAAAGAAGCGAAGCTTATTAAAACTGCTCGCCAGGTAAATAATTTCAAGCCTTTATGGTGTGTTGAAAGAATCAATAATCAACGGCTTGAGTTTAAGATAGAAAAGGGCGCTGAGGCAAAGATTGCTTTTATGGGGTTGGCTTTTAAACCAAATATTGATGATTTAAGAGGCTCCCCGGCTGTTAAAATTATTCACGCCGTATTAAATGGAGAACAGAGCAAAAGCCATTTCATTGTTGAACCAAATATTGACCGTCACCCCGATTATAAATTAACTAGTTATGAAGAAGCTACTCAAAAAGCAGATATTTTGGTTTTCTTAGTGGCACACGATGAATTTATGACATTTGGTCATGCTAAGGAGAAAATTATTCTAGATTTTTGCGGAGTCTTATCAAAATAGGATTTATGAATCAGGCTCGTAAATATTTAATTTATGCTTCATCAATAATTTTTAGCAGAGGATTGGAGTATTTTGTAATGTTGTTTGCCGCCTATTATCTTACAAAATTTCATTATGGTGAATTAGAGTTTTATAAAAAAATAGTTGAGTTGGGGGCATCTCTTTTTGCTTTTGGTCTTCCATCTCTTATAATGAGCTATACCCGAAGTATCGAGAGCAAAGTTAATTTCTATCTTTTATCCTTTTTGTTTATAACTACTATTTCAGTTGTTGCAATTATTTTTTTAAGCTTTACACCTTATTTTATTTTAGTTTTACCCTTCATGTTTTGTGCACTTTTTTTTACTGGCGGAATTACACATTCTTATTTATTGGTTTTCAGGGGCAGCACTTATGCTTCATTATTTAAGACAATAATTTCTGCTGCTTTTTACATTTCACTTTTTGTTTTAATTTATTTTTTTCAGATAAAGGGGAAGGCATATGTTTATGTTAATTACATATTAATTGGACCATTATTAGTTTATTTTCTATATGAGCTGAGACGACTGTATATAGCTCAACGAATAAGATTAAGGAATTATTTGAGCCTTTTTGGAAAGCTATTAACAAGCTCGTTAACTCTTGTCTTGAGCAATTTTATCAATATTATGTTTTTGTATACTGACATATTTATTCTTAAGATATTTTCTAGTAAAGCAAATGAAGACATTGCAAACTACGGGTTCTCTCTTAATATCGCTGCAATTTTGTTAATTGTTCCTATGACTTTAGTTCAAGTAGATATTGAGAGACTTAAATCGGATAAGAGGTATGTAAAGCGCCTAAACAAAAACATAACTTATTTGGTGTTATTATCTGCTTTGATTCTGATTTTTATCTTTTATGTTCTTACAGGTTATATATTTACAAGTTTTGAAGATATGTTTGTTTTGTTCTTGCTTATATTAGTTTCGAAGATTTTTCAAGCTCTTTCAACTCTTTATGGCACCATGATAGTGGTTAAGAAAAGGTTTAAAACGAATTTTTTAATTAACATTATTGCATTTGTGTCAAACATAATACTTAGTGTCGTTTTGTTTTCTAAGCTAGGTATATATGGAGTTGCTGTTGCAAGTTTATTCTCCATATCATTGAGACAGATTTTTTTAGTAAAATATTACAGAAACATAATAAATAACAAATAAATATGTTTTAATATTCTAAATTACTTTGTTTTAAATTTTTATTAAAAAGTGAGTTTAAATATAACCATGTCATCTTTCAAAAACTCATTTGAGCTTCTTTCAAAGTGGTCGTTTTTTTTGCTAGTTATGACTTTGCCGCTTGGACTTTTTTTCAATGGGGTTTTTTCAATAATTTTTTTCCTTTTCTTCACCCTTTATATGATTTCTACTGGAAAGACAAACAAAAAAAATCCAGTTAAATTATTTGTGCTCAACGTACCCGTTTTACTCCCGCTTTTAAGCTTAGCTTTTTCTACAAATTTAGAGGAATCAGTAAGGATTTTTATTAAAACAACACCCATATTGTTTTTTTCAATTTTTGCTATATATATGAATTCTTGGTTTAAAAATAAGATTGAGATTGCATTTAAATTTTTAGTTTTAGGATGTTTGCTTTCTGCGATCTTTTGCTGGTTAGGAGTTGCTTTTGATTTGTTAAACGAAGGAGTGTCTTTAAAGCTTTTCTTTACTAAGGAATATTCTCATCACCGACTGTCTGAGATAGTAGGCGTGCACACTCCTTATCTTGCACTATTTATTAATGCAGCTTTGATTTTTTTGTTTTACGGTCTTGGCCAAGGCAGAAATGAGTTTTCGGGCTTCAAACTGTATTTATCTTTTTTTGTTTTGGTTCTTTTTTTAGTGCATTTGATGGCAAGGAATGCTATTTTTTGCCTTATTATTTATAGTAGTTTTTATTTGCTATGGAAAAAGAAGTGGTTAGTCTTTGTATCGCTCTCAACAACTTTAACCGCATTTTTTGTAATCATCACTTTTACAGAAAACAATTTTTTAAGAGATAGATTTTTAAATTCTTTAAATGTTTTTGAGAAACAGAAAGTTTTGAAAAAACAAGATAAACGGTTTGGGAGGTGGTCAAGTTCGCTGGAGGTTTTTAAAAAAGCACCTGTTTTTGGGGTAGGCACAGGCAGCGTAGACTATTATAGAAAAATAGAATATTTAAAAAAATTAGATAGTGAGGCCTACAATTTTAATTATAATTCACACAATCAATATATTGAGTATTTATGTACTTATGGATTGTTCGGGGGAGGGTGTATACTTTTTTTGTTTTGGTATATTGTAAAAACCATATATCAAAAAAGGTCAATTTTTTTAGCAATGTTATTTTTATCATTTTTAATGTCAATGCTTACGGAGTCAATATTAGTAAGGACATGGGGGATCTCATTTTTTGGGATACTTTATATAATTTTATACTCATGGGAAGAGCGAGACAATTAAGGCTAGTTTTATTTATAGGCTCCGTTTTTTTTGCCAGTTGCAAAGATCGTAGCATTAAGAAAACAGTTAAAGTGCCTGCTGCCACTAGATCCTTTTCATTTCAGAAAGAAGGAGATTTTTCATTTAATGAAGTTGTCTTTAATTCCGAGGGCGCATTTTTTAACGACGACGAAAATTTGGCTTATATTAGAATCAATGACTTCAAAAAAAAGGTTGGGAATGATTTTAATTTAAGCTTTTGGGTTAGAAATATTGGAGAGCCAAAAGATTCGCAGGTGCTTATTAATATTAAGGACACTATAAACAGCTATAAAAGGTTTAAGCTTTGGCTTGGTGGCCGTAGGCTTACTGGAATTTTTAATTCAGATCATTTTTGGGCTAAAGACTATGATTATAAGAATAGCAAAAGTAAAGCATATTATGACTCGTATCAGTTAGACAACGGAAGGTTTTATTTTTTATCACTTAATGTTTCTAGGACTAAAATTGAAATTTTCATAGATAGTGAACCTTATCAAACCTTTAAATTTGCTCATGGTAATAGCATAAATATTCATGAGATTCTGATTGGAGCGGAAGAGAGCAATAGAGGACTGACAAATCAATTTTCCGGCAATATTAGTTTTTTTAAAATTTTTACAACAAATTTAACTTTAAGCGAGATTTACTCATTAAACAGAGAAAAACTAGATTATTTTAATAAAATTAATGATGCACATGAACTCAAAAAATTTAATCATTAAGCTTTAAATGAGAAATAAATTAACATTAAACAAGCTTTTTGTTGATGTCATTTTTATTCTATTAGCAATAAAATTAACATTTTCATACCTAGACATAAAATTAGGTTGGTGGTTGAGACATCTGACTCCAGATTTCGAGCGATATAATTATTTTGGAATTTCTCCTGGATTCTCAGGGCTTGTAGAGTATTTAATGTTTCCTATAATCCTACTATATATAATTATTAATTTTCATAAACTTGGAAGCTTGATAACACCGTTTTTATTGACTTTGTTTCTGTTTCTTTTTAATATTCTCACTTCTTTGTTTAATAGTTTGGACATAATTAGTTCCATTACCTATACACTAAAAGTTTGTTCTCCTATTTATTTTCTTTTTGTCTTAATAATTCATTACAAAGGCTCGCATTTAAGACTCAATTATAATTTAAAAAAAATTATATTTTACATAATTTTCTTGTCAATCATTGCGTTATGTTTTTTTAATGTGAGTTATAACAGAGGACAAGAGAGGCTTCCTATTTATTTCAGTGGGCTTCACACGCATAATTATATTTTATCTCTCGTCTTTATTTCAATAAGCTATTTTTTAAGAAACCGTAGGTATTTATTGATTTTATTCTTGTTAGGAACATTTTATTTTTTATTTTTTGGGTATAATGTGAGAACAGCTTTAATTTTCTATTTTATATTTATTTCATCTATGCTTTATTACAAAAGCAAGTCTTTTAAATCTCTTTTTAATTTATTTTTAGTTTTCTCTCCAATTATTTTAGGATTTCTTATTGTAATTTTCAGAGATTTTAATTTTGATGAATTTTCATCAGGCAGGATCACCATGTATAACGAAAAAATTAATATTTTAAAGTCGTATAATATTACTGAGTTTCTATTTGGTAGGGGCCGTGGCTCAGATTTAGTAACGACCACTGAGTGGTGGTTTGAAAAAAAGGGATCTCACAACGACTATTTAACCTTCACAATTGAAAACGGAATTATTTATACAATTATTTTTGTACTGACAATAATATCATTGTTGTTCATAAAAAACAGAGTATCAATATTTCTTGTTGCATTGGTTTTAGGATATTTGATGACCTCTGTTGTAAGTAATGGACTTGCATTAAGACCTCTAGCTAGTTATTTGTTTTTTTTGATTTGTGCCGTTATTTTAACAAATGAAAATACAGAAAAGGGATATGGTTAGAACAATTGCATTTGTTGGTCCTTTGCCACCGCCAGCGGGAGGTGTTGCTCTCGCCAACATGAGATTTCAGCGGCTGCTAAGTGAAAACAACAATAATTTAAATATCATTCAATTAAACACTTCTAGAGGGCTTAAAAATGCAGATTTATACAGGCGAAAGGGGCTGGCAAATTTTTTTCATTTTTTTAAGAACATAATTGACTTTATAATTTTTATTTTTTCAAACAAGATTCACATTTGTAATCTTTTTGTGGTTCCCAATATATCATTTTTAAGAGAAGCGTTTTTCATAATAATTTTAAAGTTAAGTCAAAAGAAAATTTTTATTCACCTTCACTCAAAAACTAAAGACGATTACTTTTTAAAGGGATGTAGATTAAAAATTTTTACCACAATAGTTTCAATGGGCGACATTGTTTATGTATTGTCAGAAAAACACCATAAACCTTTTTTTTTGAAATACATATCACCCAAAAAGATAATAGTACTAGAAAATTTTATAGACTTACGGGAATTTGATAATAAAATTGAAAATAAAAAGCCAGAGATGCTCTACGTAGGCAGACTTTCAGAAAAAAAAGGTTTTTTTGATCTAGTGAAAGCTATTTCAGTTTTGCATAAACAATTTCCTGACTTAAGAATCAACGTTTTAGGAGAATTTGAAAATGAAGATTTTAAGCATAGGATTTTAGGGGAGATTGAAAGGCAAAAAATCCAATGTTTTAAATTTTATGGAACTGTTCTGGGGGTAAAAAAGCTTCGCTTTTTTAAAGAATCCTCAATTTTTTTATTTCCATCTCATTTTGAAAACTCACCAATAGTTTTAAAGGAGGCTATAGCTAGCAAATTAGCAATTATCGCATCAGATATTGCTGAAAACAGACAAATCCTTGATGATTTTGGTTGTAAAATATATTTTAAAGTAAAGGATCACAATCACCTTTCAAAGAAAATTAAGAATTTACTTGAAGATAAAATTAAATTAAAGGATATGATGTATCAGGCAAGCAAAGCAAAGATATTTGACTATTTAGATGCAAAGAAGGCTTTAAATCTCAGTTTTAAAAAAGTTTTATTTGATGAAAATTGAAGGATTAAATAAATTTTTTGCACAATCAGAAATATATATTTTTTCGGCCTCATTAATTATATATAGCTTGATTGAGTGTTATCTTAAATTTTTTAATCAGACAAATACACATGTTCTGGAAACACAGATTATTAAGGGGGGAGTTTTTTTATTCATGTTAGTACTGCTTTTGAGGCGTGGATCAAATTGGATTTTTTCACTATTACTTCTTTTTATCTTTTTTTCAATTGGACAGCTGCAAACTGATACTCCATATTCGTTTAATTCTTTTGTTGTTTTTATAAAATTAATTTTTACAATCACAGCTCTTAATTTATACACAGTTATTAGGGAAGACAAGCCTACAAGCACTTATTTGTTTGTCACTTTTGAATGGATATTACTCTTAAATTCATTGTTTATAATTATTGCTTTTTTTGCTGATATAGAGCTAGCCAAGACATATTCCGGTAATCGTTTTGGCTATAATGGTTTTTTTTCATCTTCGGCAACAAGCAGCTATTTATATATCATATACATTTTAAGCTTTTTAATATCTACGATTCACAAACCAAACTTTAGCTGGAAGCCAGGATTAATTTTCTTGTCGTGTGTTTTAGTTGGCACAAAGGCTTTATATGGGACCATTATTTTTGCAATCTTTTATTTGCTAGCAAGGAACAGTAAACAACAAAAAATTATCAGTAATAAGTTTATTTATTTTGTTTTTTCAGCTGTCCTTATTTTTGTCATGATTTTATTCTACAAAAAATATTCATTAAACGACAATTTAAATGAATTTTTATCAAAGCTAATATCGCACAGAGACACTTTATTTTTCGAAAATACTGTTCCATATGTCAAGCAAAAATGGAATTTCATTAATTATTTATTTGGGGGGATAGAAAACTACGATTTAAGGTCACAAATGGAACTTTTTGATGTATTTTTCTTCTTTGGAATAACAGGCGGACTGTTCTATTTTTATTTTTTTTACCAAATGTTTTTGAATAAATCGCGCCTGAGTATAATACTAATTTTTGTTTCACTAATTTTTTTAATTTCTGGCAATTTTTTTGCAAATTCATTTGTCGCTTTAGCTCTTTGCGTTTTAAAAGCCAGACACGATAGATATTATAAAGCGTTGCGAAGGGCAAAGGTTCATATGCTAAATGTTGTAATTGACAATTTGACTATGCGTGAGACTTTGCAAAAAGTAAAAAGCTGTATATCCTCAAGATCGCATATTAGTCATTCTGTTGTTAATGCTGGCAAACTAGTATCTATTCAAACTGATACGGAGTTGCGCAAAAGTGTAAACAGTTGCAAATTAGTTAACGCAGATGGACAGGCTGTTGTATGGGCCTCAAGAATTTTAGGAAAACCAATAGTGGAACGAGTTGCTGGAATAGATTTAATGGAGAATTTAGTTGAATTAGCGTTTAAAAATAAGTACAAAATCTTCTTTTTTGGAGCAAAAGAACGTGTTGTATCAAAAATAATAGAGAAATATGAAAATCTTTATTCAAAAGATATTGTTGCAGGCTATAGAAACGGGTATTTTAATGAAGATGAAGAGAAAGAAATTGTAACAAGCATAGTTAATTCTAATGCGCAAATTTTATTTGTTGCAATAAGCTCGCCAGCAAAAGAAAATTTTTTACATAGAAATAAAGCTCCATTAAGGAAAGTTCCATTTGTGATGGGTGTTGGGGGAAGTTTTGATGTTATTTCAGGAAACTTAAAAAGAGCACCGCTATGGATTCAAGCGCTAGGATTTGAATGGTTTTTCAGACTGGTTCAAGAACCCAAAAGAATGTGGAAAAGATACTTGATAGGTAATATAAGGTTTGTGTTATTGGTTTTTAAAGAAAGATTTCTTTAAGAACAGAATATTTACCTTTCTGAAATTTAATACAACCAAACAATCTGTTTATCTTTGGTGCCAAATGATAAACTAATGAATAAACGTGTTCTTATTACTGGAGCTGCAGGTTTCCTTGGTTCGCATCTCTGTGATCGTTTCATCTCAGAGGGCTTTGAGGTTATTGGTGTTGATAATTTTATTACAGGCCTTAGACTTAATATTGAGCATATGTTAATTAACCCGAATTTTAAGTTCATAGAGCATGATATTGTAAGTCAATTAGACATTGATGGCCCCCTTGATTTTATTATACACTTTGCCTCACCAGCTAGCCCAAAGGATCATTTAAAGATGCCTATTCAAACCTTGATGGCAAATTCTTTAGGGACTTATAATTTGCTGGAATTAGCAAACCGAAAATTTGCTCGCATATTGGTGGCTTCTACATCTGAAATATACGGAGATCCAAAATCGCATCCTCAGACGGAATCTTATAATGGGAATGTAAATACCATTGGTCCTCGTAGTTCATATGATGAGGGTAAACGCTTTCAAGAAGCCATTACCATGGCATATCACCGTGTTCATGGACTTGAGACTAGAATAGCAAGAATTTTTAACACTTATGGACCAAGGATGAAAATTGACGACGGAAGGGTAATACCAGCCTTTATTGGTCAGGCCCTTGAGAATAAATCGTTAACAGTTTTTGGTGATGGTAGCCAAACACGATCATTTTGTTATGTTGATGATTTGGTTGATGGTATATATAAATTGCTTTATAGCGATTATCATTTACCCGTTAACCTAGGTAACCCAGACGAAGTAAGCATTTTAGAATTTGCAAGAGAGATTATTAAGGTAAGCAAATTGAATCTCGGGATAGTCTTTGAATCGTTACCAGAAGACGATCCAAATCGAAGGCGGCCAGATATTTCATTAGCTAAGAAAGTTTTAAATTGGTCTCCAAAGATTTCAAGAAAAGAAGGACTAATGTTTACATTTAAATTTTTTAAAGACCAAAAGACGAGTGAGTAATTTTAGACAGGGGCGTTATTCTTGGATGATTAAACCCATCTCTTATTTTATTGATTTAACAACATTAAATATCATTGGGCTATTTTTGTTAAAAAATGAAATTTATTGGCTTAATTTCATTGTAATTGTATCTATAGGTTGGATAGTAACTACACTTATTAGTAAATTCTATGAGGTATATCGTTTCTCAAGTGTCGTTCGCTTATTTGAGTTATTAGCACGTCAAACTGTTTTTTTTACTTTGTTTGTGTTTGCATGCTCAGGAGTTTTTCCAAGCTATAATCTTGATCCTCTTCAAATATTTAAATATATTATAGCTTGTTTTTTATTTGTTTCAGTTTTTAAATATTTTTCTTTTTTTCTTCTAAAGCGATATCGTGCCTATTTTAAAGGGAACATTAGAAGAACTATTATTTTAGGAACAAATGAGCAGTCAAAAGCAATCTCAAGATTTTTTGAAGACACTCCAGAATCAGGATATATAAACACAAGAATGGTTACCATTAATGAAAAAGAACAGTTTGATCTAAATGGCGTTTTTAGTTATATAATAGAAAACAAAGTTGATGAGATTTATTGTTCGCTCGAAGAGGTTCCATCAAACCTGGTAAGGGCTATCACTAAATTTGCTGATAATAATTTAAAGATAGTAAAGTTTATACCAAAGCAAACTACCATATTGAATAAAGAACTTAAAAGGGATTTTTATGGCTTGGTACCGGTCTTAGAATTTAGATCAATTCCTTTAGACGATCCATACAACCTTGTTATTAAGCGAATTTTTGATGTGATTTTTTCGTTAGCGATAATCTTTTTTGTGATGTCTTGGCTTACTCCAGTATTAGCTTTTTTTATAAAATTAGAGTCAAATGGGCCAGTTTTTTTTAAGCAAAAAAGAAACGGATATAATTATAAATCTTTCAATTGTATTAAGTTTAGATCAATGATTATAAATGAGGATGCAGATTTAATACAAGTTTCAAAATCTGATGAGCGTATTACCAGAGTTGGACGCTTTATGAGAAAGACAAGCATAGATGAGTTGCCTCAATTTTTTAATGTTTTGATTGGTGATATGTCAGTAGTTGGACCGAGACCCCACATGTTGTCCCACACTGAAGTTTATGCTAATAAGGTAGATAAATTTATGGTTCGTCATTTCGTAAAGCCAGGTATTACTGGCTTAGCACAAGTTAGTGGATATCGAGGAGAAATTGAAACAGATAATGATATTATTGGGCGCGTCAAATTTGATATTTTTTACATAGAAAATTGGTCACTATTTTTGGATTTAAAGATCATTGTTAAAACAGTAATAAAAGCTATTTTGGGAGATGAAAAGGCATATTAAAATGAATGTATTAGTATTGGGTTCAGGAGGTAGAGAGCACACTTTTGTTTGGAAAATATCACAGAGTAAGCACTGCAATAATATTTTTGCTTTGCCAGGGAATTCAGGCACGTCAAAATTTGCAACAAATCTAGCAGTTGAGTTAAGTGACTTTGATGGAATCAAGAAGGTTGTAGTGGAAAACAAAATTGATATGATTATTGTGGGGCCTGAGGCTCCCTTAGTCAGCGGCATCCATGATTTCTTCTTAAAAGACCGGGAGATAAAAAGTGTAGCAGTTATTGGACCTCAAAGAGCTGCTGCATTGCTTGAAGGTAGCAAAGATTTTGCAAAAGAATTTATGATTAGACACAATATTCCAACAGCAAGATATAGGACTTTTTCTTCAAGTGAAATTAAAGAAGCATTTAAATTTCTTGATGAACTTTCTTCACCTTATGTGCTAAAGGCGGACGGATTAGCTGCTGGTAAAGGCGTTCTTATTCTTGACGATATTAAAAATGCAAAAAAGGAATTGAAGAATATGCTAATTGACTTGAAGTTTGGCAAAGCGAGTCAAAAAGTTGTAATTGAAGAGTTTTTAGATGGTGTTGAATTAAGTTGTTTTGTTGTAACAGATGGATTAAGCCATAAAATATTACCAATAGCCAAAGATTACAAGCGTATTGGAGAGGCGGATACTGGCCTTAATACCGGTGGAATGGGTGCCATATCCCCGGTTCCATTTGTTGACGACGAGTTGATGAATAAGATAGAAAATAAAATCATAAAACCGACTATGCAGGGAATTAAAAACGACAAATTACCATATAAAGGATTTATTTTTATTGGTTTAATAATTGTGGATAATGAGCCAAAGGTTATTGAATACAATGTCCGAATGGGCGACCCTGAGACGGAAGTTGTTTTACCAAGGCTTCAAACTGATTTTATGGAACTTTTATTAGCGATTAAAAATCAATCTTTGAATAAAATTAATTTAAAAATTGCTCCAGAATACGCTGCAACGGTTATGCTCGTCTCAGGCGGATATCCAGGACAATATGAAAAGGGAAAGGTAGTTAAAGGATTAAGTTCAGTAGCTGACGCAATTGTTTTTCACGCTGGAGCTAAAGATCAAGGAGGACATATTGTGACTTCAGGAGGGCGAGTAATGTCCGTCACCGCCCTTGGTAAAGACCATAAAGGAGCCTTAGCTAATTCATATAAGGCTATTTCCAAGATTGTTTTTGAAGGCATGAATTATAGAAGGGATATTGGATTTGATCTATAAATACGAGTGCGAGCTAATACTTTTATCTTCTTCGTTGTTGTCATGAAATATTTTTAACTGAATCATCCAGTATACGAAGCATATTAAAAAAATTGCAACGAAAAACCATGTCATAAAATTAGAAATCCACCAATTTTCAAGCTCGACCTCCCTTAATATATTAAAAGGCATGAATAAAACATTCTCAAACAAGTCTTGGATTGCGTAAAAAATTTCTTTCATAACTTAGAGTAATATTGTTAAACAAATATAGTTAACTAATAGTATGATTACAAAGATTTTTAATATATCTAGACCATTTCATTATATAATTTTTTTGTTATGTTTAGTCTTGACATATTTTCACAACAGAATATATTCTTTTGGGAATTTTAGGGAAACTGAAATTTTCTTAGAAAGCACTGTTTTCTTGTCATATCTTATTTCAATTTTTTTAGTTGTATTTATAATTACAAAAAATAGATTAACATTAAAGAATAGCTTTTCAGCATTTTATTTCTGTCTTTTTATTTTTTTAATTCCAGAGACTTTACAAGACTCTAGTGTAATTATAGCCAATACTTTTGTTATGTTAAGCTATAGAAGAATATTTAGCATAAGGACTAAGTTAAGCTTAGAAAAAAAGTATTTTGACTCTGCGTTTTGGATAGCCCTAGCATCCATTTTTTTAGATTTAGCAGTATTACATTTTATTCCTCTTATTTTAACTGTATTTCTATTTAAAACTGATCAGTTAAGATATTTTACTATTATTTTCTTAAGTATAATTTCAATTTTAATATTATTCTTTTTACTAAACATAATTTTTCAGTTTCCAATTCCAAGAGTAGAGCCAAACTTTGTTCAGTTCACATTTGACTCCTTTCACAACGCTAATCTAACCACTAAACTAGTCACTGTGGTTATGTCATCAATCATATTTTGGGCCGTTGTAAACACATTTTTTAAACTCATAATAAAAAGTAATCCCAATAAAAAGACATTTATTGTTCTATTTTTCTTTTTTGTAACCAGCGCTTTAATTTCATTAGCCAGCGGGGACGACTGGCGCAATACTTTGCTTTTATTGTCTTTTCCTCTTTCTGTCATTTTAGCAAATTTTGCACAAAATTTAACAATTTACTGGGTACTAGATTTCTTATTGTTAATTGTGGCACTAATTTATGCCGCGACTCAAATTACTTATATAGAGTGGCTATAGTTTTATAGCCAAGATTTACATTATATTTGTATAGTAACAACAAAAATATTTATGTTTTCAAAAAAGGCAAACAGTATTTTTAATAAGACAATAGAGTCTTATAAAATTTTAGATGATATTAATCAACCATTTGTTAACAAATTTAATAAGGAGAAAGACCTTATTTCACATTTACTCTATAGAAAATGTTGGATCGACACTGTTCAGTGGGCTTTAGAAGATTTAATCAGAGATCCCAATATTGACCCAAATGAAGCTTTGACTTTAAAAAGAAGAATTGATGCCTCAAATCAAGAGAGAACAGACACAGTCGAAAACATTGACAGTTATTTTTTTGACAAATTTAGAACAGTAAACCCCAAAGAAGATGCTACTATAAACACCGAAAGTCCAGCTTGGGCGATAGACCGTCTATCAATTTTGGCATTAAAGATTTATCATATGCACTTGGAAACAATTAGAAGTGACGCTAGTTCTGAACACAAAAAGGCTTGTAATGAAAAGCTAAATGTTTTAATTGAACAAAGGCAAGACTTGTCTAGTGCAATAGACTCATTAATTGATGATATTTCAAAAGGGAACAAATACATGAAAGTTTATAAACAAATGAAGATGTATAATGATGATGAGCTTAATCCTGTGCTTAGAAAAATTAAGTAAAGACATACTTGCGAAATTTACCTAGACATATACTCGTTGTAAGACTTTCTTCATTGGGAGATGTTGCTATTCTTGCCCCCATCCTTTTAGAATTTAAACGAAAATATCCAAAGCGTAAGATCTCAGTTTTAACGAAAAATGAGTTTGCTCCATTATTTAGCTTTATAGAATCAATTAATATTATTCCAATTGATTTCAAAGCTGATTTTAGGGGCTTATTAGGTTTGGTAAAACTTTCTCTTAAAATTAAGACCTTAAAAGTTGATGCAATATTAGATTTACATAATGTTTTGAGAACAAAAATTTTAAAACTACTATTGAATAACATTCCTTTTAGAGTGATTAACAAGGGGCGCGATGAAAAAAAACAGCTAATACAGGGAAAAATTTTTCACCAGTTAGACTTAACAATAGAACGTTACATTAAAGTATTTGCAGACTTTGGGTTTAATTTATCTATGAAGGAACCTGCATTTCCCCCCCCCAAAAAACTACCACCAAGAGTTACCAAAATGCTTAAAGGATACAAAAAGCCATATATTGGTATTGCACCTTTTGCCGCACATGGCTCAAAAATCTACCCTTTGTTGAAGATGGAGAAAGTTATATCTGCACTTTCAAAAACCAATACAGTTATTTTATTTGGCGCTAAGGGTAATGAATCTAAAATTACTCAACGGATCTCACGAGAGTTTTCAAATGTTGTTTCAGTCGCGGGCAGATTTGCATTAGATGAAGAGCTTATTTTAATGTCACATTTGAGTGTAATGCTATCTATGGATTCAGGAAACGCTCACATGGCCGCTATGATGGGTATAAATGTTGTGACCCTGTGGGGAGTAACTCACCCTTATGCAGGCTTTATACCATATAACCAGCCGATGGATAATTGCTTAATGGCTGATCGGGAAAGGTTTCCAAAAGTACCTACATCAGTCTATGGCGATAAGTATCCCAAAGGTTATGAAAAAGCTATTTGGACTATTTCTGAACAAGATATAATTGAGGTGATCACCAAGAAATTTTAAACATCGTCAAAATCAATTGTGATTTTATCTGAGGTTGGAACTGCTTGACAGCTTAAAATAAGACCTTCGTGAACTTCATTTTCTGAAAGTATAATGTTTTTTTTCATTTCCGCACTTCCCTTAACAACCCTGCAAATACAACTGCTGCAGACACCTCCTTTGCATGAGTAGGGTACATCTATGTCGTGTTCAAGAGCAGCATCTAAAATCGTTTTTTTTGAGCTTATCCTGATTGTTTTTGGCTCATCTTCAAAGACTATTGTTACATCTACAGAGTGATTACTTGCACTCTTATCGATATCATTTTGTGTTATATTTGCATCACTTGAGAACAGTTCATAAAGGATTCTGTCCTCCGGCACCCCACTAGACAATAAAACATTTTTCACCGTATTGATCATACCAGTTGGACCACAGACAAAGTAAGATGTATTTTCATTGTAATTTGAATTGATTTTTTTTAGTAATTTTTTAGTATTGTTATGATCAATTCGACCAAATATGGAATTACTAGTTTTTTTTTGGCTAAAAACAAACTCAATTTGTAATCTCTTATCATAAACTTTAGAAAGCGATTTTAAGTCTTTGTAAAAAATAGTTTCTTCAGGGGACTTATTCCCATAAATCAATGTGCAAATAAGTTTATCACTTTCCGTAAGGGCAGTTTTGATAATGCTCATAATTGGAGTAATCCCACTTCCCGCTGCAAACGCAACAATTGAATTTGTTTTTTTCTTTTTTTGGTCTAGCACAAATCTACCTTCTGGAAAAGCAACATCTAACGTATCGCCTATCTCTAAATTTCTGTTAGCATAAGTTGAGAACACTCCGTTTTCAAGTTCTTTAACTGTAACTGACAGAAAATTGCACGAGGGAGTCGAACTAATGGAGTAGTTCCTTCTTACAATTTCTCCATTTATTAATTTTCTAAGGGACAAATATTGTCCAGGAACAAATGTGAAATCTTTTTTTAGAATTTCGGGAATTTCAAATGAAATACTTACTGCTTTATGCGTTTCTCTTACAATATCTTTTATTTTTAGCGAATGAAAGCCTGTCATAAATAATTTTTTACAAAATAATGAAGAAACTATTAATCATAATGTTAATAGAGCGCTAAAATTTGATTTCAATTTTTTATTAATACTGTTCATAAACCATTTAAAATTTCATAAAAGACTTTATATATTTAAAAAGATGACTATTTTTACAGGCTTTGCAAAATATTGCAAGTATTTTTAAGTTGTTAATAAGATATATTAATTTTTTGCGACTCATTTTTAGACATACCATAATTTCTTTGATTTTTTTCACCCTTGTCATAGGCTGCTCAAGAAAAAAGGATCGTTTCATAAATCGTCATTGGCATATGATTAATACTAAGTATAATGTATTATACAATGGAAACTTAGTATTTGACTTAGGTTTGGTTGAAATTGAAAGGGCTAACGATGATAACTATTGGGGAATATTACCAATTGAACGGTTGAATATTAGCAATAAAATTAAAGAACAAGAAGATGAAAAGAATTCAAACTTTTATAAAGCCGAGCAAAAGGCTGTAAAGGCAGTTCAAACACATGGCATGAATATAAGAGGCAAAGAGAAGAATACACAAATCGATGATGCTTATATTCTTTTGGGTAAAGCCAGGTATTTTAATGGTAAGTTTATCTCAGCACTTGAAGCATTTAATTATATCCTTTACAAGTATCCAGAAAGCAGTAATATAAATTTGGCTAAAATTTGGCGTGCCAAAGTCAATGTAAGGCTTAACAATCACACCATTGCTTTAAAAAACCTAACCAAACTGAGCCTTAATACTAATCTTTCAAAGAATGAAAAATGGTTAGTTTATTCAACTTTAGCACAAATACAAATAAATTTAAAGAACTTAAGTTCAGCTCATTTTTGGCTTGAAAAAGCCACCAATAAATCAATTAATAAATCACTTGATGGGAGATTAAATTTTATAAAAGGTCAGCTTTACAGCTTACAGCAAAAGAAAGATAGTGCAAATATTTTTTTTCAAAAAGTTATTGATTTGAAGAGGAAAGTACCAAGGATCTATAGAGTTAACGCATATTTAGAACAGATTAGGAATGTTAAAAGCTCAATCGATGGGTTAAGCATAGAAGAGTTTATAAATGTATTCCAAAACGATCGTGAGAATCGTCCTTTTTTAGACCGTATATTTCATTTTTCAGCTGATTATTATCAATCTAAAAAACAAGATTCCTTGGCCATGGTTTATTACAAAAAATCGCTAAATACAAAATCCAAAGACAAATATTTAAATGCTCTAAATTTTCATAACATTGCAGATTATTACTACAACAATTCAAATTATCTAAAGGCAGAATCCTATTACGATAGTACACTAATAAACTATGAAAAATCAAATAAAGCATACAGGCTTGTTAAAAAGCGATACGACAACCTTCAAGATATCATTTATTATGAAAATATAACTAAAGTAAATGACAGCATACTTAGTTTGAGTGCTATGTCAGATGAGGACCAAAAAGCCTATTTTGAACAACATATTCTCAATATGAAAACAAAGCGTGAAAACTCGTCTGTAGCTGCTGGAAAGAAAATTTCTAGTAAAATTACAAAGTCTAGCTCTCCTGCTCAAGGGGGATTTTATTTTTATCAGACTAGTTCGATCGCTTATGGCAAACAAGAGTTTATAAGAATTTGGGGTGATAGAGATTTGGAAGATAATTGGCGCTTTTCTAGAACCGCAAGTGCTTTAACAACTTTAAATGACGCTAACAAGCAATTAATCGAGGTTGTAGATATGAAAAATTTGACAGCAGATTTTTATATTTCCAGGATTCCCAGGGATTCGCTTAAACTTGACAGTATCAAGCAACAGCGGGATTTTGCTTATTTTAAGCTTGGGCAATTATATAAAAATAAATTTGAAGATTACGAAAGATCAATTAAAAATCTTAAAAAGTTTTTGGAGTCAGGTTCTCAAAGGCGCCTAATTTTACCCGCCAAATATAATCTTTTCAAATCTTACAATTTAACTGGAAGAGAAGATTTAGCTGAGGATCTTAAAAGAGATATTTTAGTTAATTATCCTGAATCTCTTTACTCAAAAGCTATTCTTAATCCCTCTAATGTTTTAATAGGTGATGGCAAAAGCCCTAAGGAAAGATACAAATTGAATTATCAATTGTTTTTAAATGGCAATTATATTAAAGCTATAGAGGGATGTGAAATAGACATATTACAGTTTGAGGGTGATGACATTGTTCCGAAATTAGAGTTTCTGAAGGCAAATGCAATTGCTAAACTTTATGGTTTCAAGGAATACAAAAGTAATCTTGAGCGGATTATGTTAAATTATCCTTCAAGTGAGGAAGGTTTGCAGGCAAAATACATTATTGAAAATACTCTGAAGTTAATCGAGTCAAAAGATTTTGTAGAAGATAAACTAGATTCAAATTTCAAAACGATATTTACATTTGAATCTAATGATTTTGAAGGCATTAATGAGATGAAGAGTGATCTCAGCAAATTGATTGACAGCGAGGAAGTGTTTAAACTAAGCCTTTCTGAGGATATTTATGATTTAAATACTACATTTGTGGTGGTACACGGACTGAAAAGTATTGATGGAGCAATTGGATTTGTGAAGTTATTACAGCCAACAGAAATTAAAATTGATCCAGCGCGATATTTTGCAATTTCTTCAGCTAATTACAAAACCCTTCAAATTCACAAGAACTTAGAAAAATATTTAAAAATTATTAAAAATTAAAATAACGACTATGTTTACAGATTCAAAAAATTTTAAATCAAAGCAGGGCGGATTGTCTCAACAAAACACTATTGCCAAAGGAACAATTTTTGAGGGTGACCTTAAGAGTGAGGGAGATTTCA
>MDTG01122332.1_pt1 | contig 35810 bp, 35 predicted proteins | sample 811421 | NCBI WGS metagenome assembly MDTG01 (sample SAMN05326645, study PRJNA326480) | marine metagenome | isolation source: seawater | place: Pacific Ocean: South East | collected 2011
CCATCATAATTTAATCCTGACATTAAATGCTGATCTAAATTTTTTTTAGAATTTATATTCGCAGATAAATACCAGTCATGCCAACCATGATATCCACAAAAAGCTATATTTTTTTTATTTGTATTAGATCTTGCAATTCTTATAGCTAGTGCATTTGCCTCACCACCACCTCTTGTAAATTTAGCCATTGATGCCCAAGGATGATGTTTAATAATTTTTTCTGCAAGAGAAACTTCTTCGGGACAATTTAAAGTTGTCATATTTCCCTTATTAATAATATCTAGAACTGACTTATTAATATTATCATTACTATAACCTAATATACTTGTACCTACGGCACAAAACATATCTAAATATTTATCGCCCTTAAAGTCCCATACATTTATATTTTTTGCTTTTATAAAATAAGCTGGCCATTTATTTGGTAAATGAAGTTCTGATCTTTTAGAAAATAAAGTTGTACCACCAGGTATAATTTTTTTGGCGTGTTGATACAAATTTACTCCATTTTTTATTTTCATACTATTTCCATCTTCTAGGATCTATTAGATTTTTATCATTTGTTTTGAAACTTATCATTTTATTTTTTTTTATAATTTTAAAATTTATAATTTGTTTTAGATTTTTATAGTTATTTACACCAATAATTATTTTATCAAAATCATGAATTGTTAAGTCATTTAAACAATAATCGACTGGAGAAATTTTATTATATTCTAGAATTTTGAACCACTCTTTAAAAAAATTTTTCCAATTATTAAAATATTTTTTTTTATAAAGAGACTTATTTACTAAAATTCCTTTTAAAAATATTGATCTTGCGTGAATTTCAATAGATTGTGATTTCAATTTATCGAACCAATGTGTTGTGATTATTCTTCTATCCAAAAAATTATATGGACACTGTACTACATCCAAATTGTAGTTTGGTATAATGAACTTTAAACAATCAGTGTCATAAATTGATATTCCAATTTTTTTAAAATATTTTTTTTTCTTCAATAATTCTAAATTTTTAAAAATTTTATTACCATTTCTTGTAAATAGAATTTTGACATCATGAAATAATAGTGTGTCAACACTATTATGATTTAAATATTTAAAATGATCTTCAATTTTTTTTTGACAATATTCTAATGAAGTCCATTTCATGTTTGGAATTACTTTTGTAGAAAATTTAAATTTTTTATCAATATTTTTAAAAAAGTTGTGTTTACGTAAATAGGCATCAGCTGTATCAATTTGATTTATTCCATTTTTTTTTGCAAATTTTAAAATTTTTGTATTTTCTTCATTATTTATTTTAATTGGATTTACACCATACTTTTGTGTAAAATTTGCAGACCCAATAACTAATCTTGATTTAAACTTATTTTTGTTCACTTAATCTTTCTTTCAAATTAATTAAATCTTTATTTTTTTTTTCAGCTTTAATTACATCTTTCCATGAAAAATAAATTTTTGGTGAAAAATAATTAATAACTTTTTTTAAAAATAAATAATCTTTTAAATTATCTAGTGTCCATCGTCTATTAGCAAAATTAATAATATTTTTATAATTGTACTTTTTAAATATTTTAGACTTTCTCAAAAAATAAGTTACATGCTCTTTATTATAAGTTGTGTTACAAATTTTTTGTGATTTGATTAGAGCGTCTAAATTTATCACTTCGACATCTAAACCATCGGGAAAAGTAAGATTTAACGTGTTTGATGTGTAATCATTCTTTTTAAGTAGGTGCAAATAAATACATTTATCTATAATTTTTGGATCTATCAAAGGACAGTCTGCAGTAATTCTAACAATTATTTCTATTGAGTTTTGTAAAGCGCAATCAATTAATCTTTTTGCTACATCATTATTGCTTCCTCTAAATAAATTTATTTTATGTTTACCACATACACTTTGGAATTTGTTATCTTCTTTTTTTTTAGTTGTGCATAAAAATATTTTACTTACTAATTTTGTTTTTTTTAACCTTGAGATACAAAAATCAATAATTTTATAATCAGAATTTATTTTTAAAAAATGTTTATTTGGTAATCTTCTAGAACCAGACCTTGCAGCTAAAAATATTGCAATTTTTTTTTTTTGCATTTGTATAAATTATTTTTATAGATGATTAAAAATTAAAATTTATATTCATAAAAATTTCATCTGATTTTTTCAAAGATATATTCAAATTTTAATGGAGTTCCCTTTTTTTTATTAATTTTAAATTTTTTACCCAATATTCTTTGATAGAATTTTGGGTGTATACCAGTTGAGGGCCTTATAACTGCAATATTGTCTTTAGTTATAAAATCATTCTTAAAAACATCTCTCGAAATAAAAATAGATCTTCGATATTTTTTATTATCTCCCTCAAATTTTTTTCTATTGAAATTTTCATTTCCAATAGAATTGAATGATAAATTAATATTATCTACATAATTTTTAAAATTATTAGGATTAGTTGAAAATTTTGAGTCAATCCCTTCTTTAGTATCTAACCTTAAGTGCTTTTCAAAAATTTTAACACCCATACCAACCGAAGTTGTTGCTACAATATTGTCAACTGTATGATCTGAAAGTCCGATTGGTAAGTTAAACTTTTTTAACCTATTAATAAAATTTAAATTATAATATTGAGATTTGCTAGGATAGGCACTAATACAATGTAAAATTGCAATATCTTTAGATCCATTTTTTTTAAGTGTCTTAATTGCTAAATCAATATCATTAATATCAGCCATACCTGTTGATATGATAACCGGTTTTTTTGTTTTTCCAATTTTTTCTAAAAGCGGTATGTGATTAATTTCAAAAGAAGCTATTTTATACAATTGAACTTTTAATTTTTCTAATAAATCTACTGCTTTAAAATCAAATGGAGTACTAAAGCATAAGATTTTTTTTTTTTTTGCATAATCAAAAATTTTTTTATGCCATATATATGGGGTTGTGCCTTTTTTATATAAATCATTTAAATAATGTCCTTTCCATGGACCATTGTTAATGTAAAAATATTTATTTTTAACATCAAGTGTCATTGATTCTGGAGTGTAAGATTGAATTTTTACAGCATTAGCTCCACATTTTTTTGCCTTGTTGATCAATTTATAAATATTAGTGATTTTACCATTGTGGTTAGCTGACAATTCTGCAATTACAAATGGTCTTTTTATTTTAGATAAAATTAAACTCATAATTAACCTATTAATTTTAAAATTATTTATTTAAAAATCCGTGCATTAAAGAATTATAAAATTTTTTATTTTTAATCACGTGTTTCCTTAGTGTTCCTTCTAGTTTGAAACCACATTTTTCTAATATTTTTATATGTTTTTTTCTAAAAGAGAAGGTCTCAGTATATAATCTTCTTAATTTCTTATCTCTAAATGAATATTTTTTCATATAATCTAAAAAGTGAACAAAAATATTTTCATAAAATTTCGAATTGTGATTCAATTTGCTATCAATTAAAAATGAAACTTCAGCAGTTTTAAAAGATTTTGAAATATTTACTAAACCTCCATATCCAATTAATTTTTTATTTAATTCAATAGCAAATAAATCTAATTTCAAATTTTTTGAGAGTATATTTTTTTTAAAATATTTTATTTGTTCATTTTTTTTAATTTTTTTATTTTGCCTTAAGATTTTAATTTGATTATTTCTCCATATTCGAATCTTTTCAGCATCATCAATTTTTAAATTACGGTAATTTAATAACATTTTATTAACAAATTTATAATTACTAATAAGTAATCCATCTAATCATATTTTGCATTGGCAAATAACCATCCCAAGGATTTGAATATATTGACATGGTGCCTATGTCTGGAAATCTATCGACACCTTTCTCTGATAATTTGCTAACAATTATTGGTTTCTCTGAACTTTCAACGTAAAGACCAATTGATTGGGTATTTTCAGGCAGTTCTTCGCAAAAATGATTTAAACTTTTCACTGGACTTAAAAAAATTGACCTTCCATAAACAGGTTCTTGTATTTTCATTTTTTCATTCAAAAAAATATTCCATTCATAATTATTAGGTGAAATAAATGAATTTTTATTTTGTATAGAATGAGTAAAATTTTTAACCAAAATATTATATTTATTTACTGGATCAGTCTCACTATTTATTTTCCTATTACTAAAGGATCTCGCAATTTCTTTAGAAATTTTATTAAGATTATATTTTGTTCCACTCTCAACAATTAGATTATGAGGTGAATTACATCCCAATTGATCAAAATTAAAAACATCATTTACGAAAGAATCAGAAAAATTTTTCAAATCTTTTTTGGTTTTAATTTTTTTTTTTGAAATATATGCCAAAGAAACTTTTGGCCCAAATATTATATCCTTACAATTAATTTTTTTTTTTTAGATTACTAATTTTTTTAACTGATTCTGAACCACCCCAAATTACCCTAACATCTGAGTTGATAGACAAGTACTCCATTTCTTTAATTTCATCGTAATCTACATAAACAATAAAAACTGAATCTAAAATTTTTTTTAAAGTTTTATTATATTTTTTTTTTATTTTAAAATTGTTTTCTAAATCATAAAAAATAATTGAAAATAAATCTTTAAATGTTTTTGAAACTTTAATTATATTTTTATTTTTTGTTAATAAACCTTGAAACAATGAAATTAAACTTATTACTGGAACATTACCTGCTAACCAATGTAAAGCTGTTCCTTGAGGCCTGGCAAATAAAGAAATCTTAGGGTCTAAATAAATAGATGGATTATCAAGTTGTTTATAGTTTACAAAATTTAAATTAAGTACATCGATAGAATTTTTTTTTTTTAACCATGGAATAATGAAGCCTAAAGAATTTTTTATAAATAAATTTTTTAATTTAAATTGATTTGAAATCCAATATCTTGAGATTTCATCAAGTGTATTAATTATGTTTTCAATTTTTTCATTATATAAAGAATTTTTTTTTTTAAAAAATTCTCCACTAGCATCAATATCTTTTAATTTATCTATATTTTTTATTTTTTTTTTGTATGAATAGAGAATTTCCATGAACTAAATATAGTAATGATCCGGGAGTGTATCACCGCAACCTCTCAACTCAAGTTTATCAAGTCTTGACTGAACTTTAAATTCAATGTTTTCAACATTATTATTGAATGTTCTTTTTGATATATATCCCATATCATCATTCAAAATTGAGATTCCTGGATAGCTTAAAGGTAAAACAGATAAAAATTGCATAAATCCGACTTTTCCATCCTCAACAACTTTTAACGATTTTGGATCTCGTATCAATATATGTGAAAAATTACTTACTTTACATCCTTCTAAGCCCTGAGAAACATATATAGTTCCCAATTGCTCTGAAAATCCATAAACATCAAGAATATTCTGGTCAGATATTTTTAACTTTTTAGCAACTTCCTTGTTAAATATTTCTTTACTAACTTTAGAGTTATTAAGTTTCTTCCAGCCTCCAAAATGTAGTAATTTTGTTTGGTTATTACAAATAGATTTTGCTAATTGAAAGCTCTGATTTTTGATCAGATAATCATAAATAATGTAAGTGTAACCAATTATAACAATTGGTTCTTTGTCTATTAAAGAATTTAATTTTTTTAAAATTTGCACATCAACTTTAAGTTCATTTTTATCATTTATCTTAAATAAATAATTTCTTTCTGTTGAGGCAAGAAGATATCCTGACATTCCAGCATATCTCGCTGAGACTAATCTTTGACCAAAAAACTCCCTGGGTTCAGCGTCAGCAATAAAAAATTTTCTCCTATCCTCTCCAATTGCACTCTTTAGAATTTTGATCAAGCATTTTTTTTGTAATTCTGACGTTACACTGTCAATTGCAATCATACTTTTGCTATGTCCAGAAGACCCGCTTGACCTTATAACTTTAGTTTTTTTCTTTATACTCTTCAACTCAACACTTTTAAATGCAGCACTAGGAACATAGGGTATATCATCGTAGATTTTAATGTTGTCGGGTTTAATAAAATTATTTTTTTGGTACCATAATCTGTAATTTTTACAGTTCTTAATATGATGTTTTAATTGATATTTTATTATATTTAAAAATTTTTTTTTTTTAATTTGATGATCTAGAATATAAGGATCCTCTTTAAGATAACTTTCTATTTTATTTTTAATATTTTTCATTTTTTATACATTTATTTAATAAATTTATATCAATATTCTTATTATACAATTTCCAGCAAATATCATTCTTAGATTTATCTATCAAATTATTAATAAAACTACTTTTATAAATTGATTTTTTTAATTTATGAAAATTTCCATTTTTAATTATATATGATGATAATTTATTAACATATTTAAATAATTTTGGATCAAAACCTTTTAAATCTTTTTTATTTTTAATTTGCAAATATTTTATAACTGGTTTTATAAAAAAAGTTATTCCCTCAGAGTGACTAATATTTAAAATTTGCTCGCAATTATGAGCTAGTGCGTGACAGATTCCAGAGCCAGAATTACTTTGGGCTAGTCCTCCATTTAAAGAAAGAGTTGCAATATCAAAATAATCGAATTCATTTTTATTAATTAAAGAATTAAGTGAATTTTTTTTTATAAATGCATTTAACGTTTCAAAGCTCAAAAAATTTAAATAATGATTTTTATTAATTGAAGTAAGTGACTCAATACAGTGTGAAAAAGAATCTATTATACCCATAAGCGTGTATAATTTATTTACTGTTTTAATTAAATTTTCGTCATAAATTATTCCATCTGATAAATATTTTTCATTAACTTCAAAATTTTTTCCATTTGAACTGGTAATTATTGATGAAATTGAAGACTCGGCTCCTGAACCTAAAATTGTTGGAATAATGTAAAAACTTATTTTCTTATTATTTATAAGTTTATTAACTAACCTTTTTGAAAAATCAATTATTGAACCTCCACCGAGTGCAATAATTGTGTCAGTTTTTTTTTTATTTCTCTCATAAATTTGATGAATGTGATTAGAACTATATCTTTCTTGTTTTAATATAATATGTTTAGGTTTTTTTTTTAAAATTCTATGTAGTTTTTCCAATGCATAATTATAATTAGATTTTGAGCCTGAAATTAAAATAACATTTTTTATTTTTTTTTGATCTCTTATTAAAAGACTATATCCTTTACTGCCAAACCCAACCGCTCTACTGAAATTTTGATACATTAAATAAATTTCTGTTGAGGAATTCTAATTTTTTTACCATTTTTTGTAAGTAAAATTTTTTCAAAAATTATTTTTTTTGGATTATAATAATCCGAAAGTTTTCTCATTTTTTTTTCTAATTTTTTTAAAATATTTTTTTTATTAACCGTACTTTTTTTTTCTATCTTTAAGGCTATACTATTACCATAAATTTCATCTGGACGAACAAAGCAGATACATTTTTTTACTTGATCTATACTCTCGACTATATTTTCTATCATTTCTGCCTGCACTTTATTTCCTCCAATATTAAATTGGTTATCTACTCTACCAACTAAATATAATTGATTTTTTTTTTTCTTAACAATATCACCTGTTCTAAACCACCCATCATCAAACTTATCTTTATTATTTTTTTGATCAAAATAACCATCACACAAATTTTTTCCCTTCAACAAAAGTTCGTTATTATTTTTATCAATTTTATATTTACATTCAGGAATAATTTTACCAATCTTATTAGTATTTTTTTTTAAATTATCTTTTACACCCCTTGATATTAAGAAACTTCTTGAAGCTTCTGTCATTCCATAATGATGGATAATTTCAGTTTTTGGAAAATTTTTTTTAAGCCACAATCTTTGCTCATTATTGATGTTGCTGCTGCCAATCTCAAAATATTTTAAATTTTTATTGAAAAGATTAACTTTATTTTTAAGCAAAAGTTTAATTAATGCTAAGCCAGAGGGTACTAGGGAAAGTCCTGATAATTTATTTTCCTGTGAGAATTTAAATATTTCAGGAAATCTTTTAAGACCATCAGTTACCAACATTTTTGTTCCTGCTAAAATACAACACCTTAGTCTAACTATTCCAAAAGAATGATCAAATGGCATAGATAATAACTCTATATGATAATCTCTTTGTTTTAATTTTTGTATTAATATTTTTGCAACATGTAAGTAAGATTTCTCAGGTATAATCACACCTTTTGGTAAATTTAATGTCCCGGATGTAAATAAAATATCATTCCTGATATTTCTAATTTTATTTTTAATAATTGCTTTTAGATTGATTTTTAAATTTTTTGGTATTTGACCTGCAATGTATTCTATCTGATAATTTACTTTAATTTTATTAAGATCTTTATTTGTTGTACTATTTTTAATTACAATTATCTTCTTATCCAACGAATCTGCAGCAAGATACCAAAAAATCCAGTCAGATGAATTTTTATATTTTAAACCTATTGTATTGATTTTATTTTTTCTAATAAATTTTCTTAAAAAATTTATTTTTTTTAAACAAGCGGCTCCATTAAAATTTTCTTTCAAATCATAAATAAAAATTGTGTTGGGGTTTTTTTTAATATTTTTTAAAAATATTTTATATAATGATGACATTACATAACTTTTTTTTTTGTAAGATCTATTAATTTTTTAACAGTATTTACTCCAATTATTTCATCAATTTCAAAACTGATAAATAATTTTTTTTCTATTGTGCTTATTACTTTCATATGACCTAGCGAGTCCCAACCTTTTACTTTTTCAAATTTTGAGGAAAGAGTTAAATTTGAATTTAAATTTAAGGCTTTTTTAAAAACATCTTGCATAAATTTTAAATCTATTTGGATTTTTTTTTTCATATTTTTTTTCTTTTTTTCCATTTTAGAACAGGAAAATCAGCAACATATTTTTCATATTTTTTAAAATCCCATTTATTTTTTGACAATATCATTTTTATATATTTTACGTTCTTGTTATTTTTTTTTATTTTATATACCTTTTTTAAAGATTTATATCCATGCAATTTATGAATTTGAATTACATTATAATTATTTTCAAAAACATTAGCATAAATTTTATTTATTTTTAAATTATTGAATACCCAATTATAAAAGTATGGTGGGATGTATCCACCTAGTGTAAAATATTTTTCTTCTCCCACATACCATGACCAAGTTGTTTCTGATTTGATTAAATCTATGCCATTAATACTTATAAAACCAATTAATTTGTTTTTAAAGATCACTAGCCAATGATAATAATCAGCTCGATCATATGATTTAATAATCCAATTTTTTTGTAATTTTATTGAATTTTGAATATCCGTGAATTGAAACTTAGTTATTCTATCTTTTCTTCTCCAATCAAGAATTTTTTTTGCGTCAGAAATTTTTATTTCTATAAATTTAATTTTATTCTTTAACATATTTTATTCTAAATATAATAATTACCTATAAAGGATATAGTAAATAATAAATAACACCTAAAGTGATTGTTATTAAGTAATTTCAATTAAATTAAAATTTTTCGATTATAATCTAATTAGATTTTACCAATATATTGTTTATTTAAATTCATCCATTTTTTTAACTTACTTTGCGTCATCCAATCAGAATTACGATCACTACTATAAATAAATCCTTCTGGCACTTTTTTACCACTCTTGATACGTGATTTGTCCTTTCCCCATTCATTTATCTGAGGTAAAATCTTATAATAATCTAAATATTCGAATGTAGAATAACTATCTTCGCTGCTTATCATTTGCTCATGTAACTTTTCACCAGGACGGATACCAATAATTTTATGTTTAACATTTGGTGCTACAACTTTCGCTATATCTATGATTTTCATTGAAGGAATTTTCTTAACATAAATTTCGCCACCTTTCATATCTTCAAAAGATTTCCAAACTAATTTTACTCCTTCATCTAATGAAATCATAAAACGAGTCATTCTTTCATCAGTAATAGGCACTTCCTTCTGATTCTTTAATGAAATAAAAAATGGTATTACAGAACCTCTTGAACCCATCACATTACCATATCTTACAACAGCAAAAGTAGTTTTATTGCCACTCGCATAAGTTGAGTTGCTTGCGATAAACAATTTATCAGAAGCTAGCTTTGTAGCCCCATATAAATTAATTGGGCTACTTGCTTTATCAGTTGAAAGTGCAACTACTTTTTTAACTTTTTGATCAATGCTAGCATCTATCAAATTCATGGCACCATTAATATTTGTTTTGATGCATTCAAATGGGTTGTATTCTGCTGAAGGAACAATCTTTGTAGCTGCAGCATGAATAACAAAATCTACACCTTGTAATGCACGATAAAGTCGATCTTTATCACGAACATCACCGATAAAAAAACGTACTCTTGAATCATTTTTATATAACTTTGCCATCTCCCATTGTTTCATCTCATCACGGGAGAAAATAACTAAACGTTTTGGATTGTATTTTTTAAGAGTAAGCGATACAAAACTCTTCCCAAAAGATCCCGTACCACCTGTGATTAAAATAGATGAATTTTTTAGCATTTTTATGTAAAGTATTAACATTCATTATGAAATTGTCATTAATTTTTAATACAATTTTATGATGGTTATTTCTTTATTTATAATTTTTTTAGAATAAACTTTTTTAAAAAAAAAGAAAAAAATTAGAAGATATAACTTAATTTATTTCAAAATTTTCTTCTTCCCTGTAATTTTTTTGTAAATTTTTCATATAATCCTCAATATCCATTTTTATCACATTTTGAAAATACAAATCTCCCTCCACAATACCTTTTTTCCAGAGTGCTTTCATTATCACAAATTGTGTAATTGGATCATGTCCTGCAAGACCATTTAATCTTTTATTTACCAAATAATTAATATCATCATTTTCTTGCAAATATTCAGGGGTATATCCAACAACTCTTTTTTTGGTTAGCATCATATCAAAGTGATATAAAAATATTTTTTTTGGATTAAAGCGTAAGATATCAATTACAATATTAGGTAAACTATGTAGCCCACCATTAAACAATGCTTTATCAATTCTTTGTATACATCTACCTTTTAAATTTTTAATATCATGTCGGTCATTTGAAAGTCTTTTTAAAATATTTTCATATTGACTTGGTGCTTTACCAATTATCCAAGATATATCTGACGGCCAATTCTTACATCCATTATCAGAAATATATTTTGAATGATCAGCATAAATGTATGTAATATCACATCTAGAACCTTTAGTTAATAAATCATCTGGTGAGTATTTGGACATATAGCGTGTACGAATTATAATGTCTTTGTTATTATCAATTTTAAAGCCATCCTGATTACTAACTGGTGAAGGACTAACAATAATAATTTTTTTATTTTGAATAAATTCATAAAAATTTTCATCCTGCTTCGTATTTAATAATAAATTTTGTCTTTCATTTATAATATTTTTATCGCCTCCAAGAAATATTCTTAAATTTTTTAAAACTAATATTTCTTTTTTCCACCTTCTATTTAGTGAAGGTAACAACTGATCGAATTCAAAAAAATTTTCTTTTTCTAAGAGTGCTGATAATTTAGACTTTAGCTTCCATGCATTCTTTGTTTCTGTAAAATTAGAATATCCTAAAGCAATGTTTAGAGATTTTTCTCGCAAATGATAACCTAATTCAAATAACCCAAAACGAATAGATAGTGAATAGATATGTAATATTTCAAAATGATTAAGAGAGTTAAAATTAGAGTGTTCAATGCGATTTATTAATGATTTGTTAATTTTCTCAAATTTTGAACCACTAGGTAAAGAAATTAGAAGAATAAAATCAGACCACCATTGGCTGCTAATTAAATTACCTCTAACCATATGTTTGCTAAAAACTTTGTGAAGATTATGATTGATTAAGTCACTATTATTTTTATTTGCCAATTCTTTTTTGCAAGCTTCAAATAAATCTTCGATGGCATATCTAGTGACTCTATTTTTTAAGAGAGGGTTATACCAACAAGTAATTCTTAATTCTAGATTATACAACCTTTGCCTTACAAAAGCAGGAATTATATTCCTGTAAGAAATTATCATTGTCTTCAAAATCTTATTCATAATTTTAATAGATTGTTTTTTTTAATACTTTATATAAACCTCAGTAACGTTACAATATTTTAGGTCTTGATTAACACACTATTTACTTTAGAGTTAGAACCGCCAGAACATTAATGCAATGATAAACACATTTAATTTTTGTAAAGATAGCACTCTGCTTACTAAAAAGGAGACGGAGAATCTTCTTAATAGGTTTGATCAAATTTACAAAGAGAATATGCATAAAAGTCTTACATCTGGTATCAAAGAATTGATGGGTGATGAAATTTCAAATGAACCCTTATTTACCTCGTTACTTGAAAGGATACATAAAAAATTTGAATTTATTTTAAATAAAAATGATCTAATTTTTGAAAAGCTATGGTTGGTCTCCTCTATACCTAGTGATGCAGATGAAACTAAACTTCCTTACATTCCACATATAGACAAAGATAGATCTTTAAAGGCCATGATTTACCTCCATGATGTATCTTTAGATCATGGTCCAATTCACGTAGGAAGGGCAAAAAACAATATTGATACTGAACAAATAAGAAAACAATTGCCCCATGATTATCAATTAAAAGATTTAAATACTATTAAAAACGAAAATATCGATGGAAGTTTAACTCCTATGACGGGTGAGGCTGGTGATGTAATATTTTTTGATACAAATACACCACATCAAGCTGGTATATTAAAAGAAGGATATTATCGAAAAGTATTAAGATTTAAATTTAAAAGACCATCTTTTAACCCAAGACCATTTATATTAAATCGCATAATCAATAAGATTAAAAGATTATAATAAATTATTAAATGATAATTCTATAATTAATTTAAAAAATAATAGATAAAATAAAATTAAAGATTTGTGTTATAAATTAGCTTCGTAATACGTAATTAACAAATTACTTAAAAATATTTTGTCTAGGATATTTTTTAACTCTTGTAACTAAAATGTAATTTTCATTAATATTTAAAAACTTTGAAACTATAGATTTAATATATCGAGAAGAATATTTGTTTATAACTAAGATTTTTAATATCTTGTTGTCAATTTCACATTTAGAAATAATATTTTTTTTTTTGAGAAATTTTTCAATATCATCTAGGTCAAGCCTTAGACCAAATATTTTAGATATTCTATTTATCCTACCAGTGATAAAATAAAAATCATCCTTATCTTTAAATGCAATATCACCTGTGAATAATTTTCCATTGTTTATATTCCCCTTTAAGAGGTCATCAAAATTTTTAGCATAACCTAGGGAAACATTTTTACCATAAAATACTAGCTGCCCTGAATGGTAATCTTTATTTATTATTTTATTTTTATTATTAATTATTCTAAATTTACAACCATCTAAGGGTTTGCCAATGCTCCCTAGTTTAGAGAAAAAATATTTCCAATTAAGATAGGACATCCTTGGACTTGCCTCTGTTTGTCCATACATTATATAAAATTTAATTTTTTTTTGTTTACAAATTTTTCCAAAAAATTTTAAGACATCTTCATCCATTTTACCACCAGCTTGTGTTAAATATTTTAAATTATATAAATTTAAATTATTAAAATTTAGTCTTTTAAGATTTTCATAAAATTTTGGAACTCCACCAAATGATATAACTTTATTTAATTTAACAAGCTTCCAAAACTGTTCATTAAAAACACTATAGTTATTAACAACTATCTTGGCTCCTACTTGTAAATGTGAATTTAATATAGATAAACCATAAGAATAAGCAAAAGGCATAGTGGTTATTGTTGTGTGTTCTTTTTTTATACTTAAGTATTTAACTATATTATTGGTATTTTCTGATAAGTTTGAATTAGATAATCTTACTAATTTAGGACTTTGAGTACTTCCTGATGTAGTCAGAAGAAGTAGGTTCATTTTATTTATTTTATTATTAATTTTATTATTTGTTTCAAAAATAAAATAATTATTTTTTTTATAAATCGTATTTAAATTTTTAAAGTTATTTTTAGTTTCTTCTGGAGCATATATATAATTTACTTTATATTTTTTAATAATTTTATTTAAAAAGTTTTTACTAAAATTTTCATCAATTAAAATTGTTGTACGATTTAAAATAATTAAAGATATATAACCGATTAAACATTCAATATTATTTTTAGCTATTATTATTGATATTGAGTTATTTTTAATAATTGATCCGAATATTTTAGATTCATTATAAATTTCCTCATAAGTCAATTTATAATTTTTCTCATTTACTAGTGCTATTCTTTTTTTAAATTTTTTAATATTTTGAAATAATTTAATCATTGCTATGTTTGTCTTTCATACCAAGCAGCTATATTCCAAATTTTCCATAACATTTTATCAAAAAAGCAATTTTTTTTATTTGATTGTTGTTTAATTATTTTAAGCAGATATTCTTCATCAAATAATTCTAGTTTTTTATATCTCCCATCTAAAATAATATCTTTCATTTCTTTGTAATTTATATGAAAAAAATCTTTAAAAGCAGGTTTATTAAACTTATGAGATGAATTTTTAAAGTATTCTTTTCTAACTGCTGGAACACCAATAGGAAGTTTTTCAAATAATAACTTTTTTGGTAAAATTCTTTTTGCAACTTCTCTTAATAAATGTTTGGATTCAATCTTGTTTCCTAATTTTATCTCTAATGGAATTCCATAAACTAATTCCTTCAATTCATTTTGTAAAAAGGGAAATCTTAGTTCAACTCCTTCGTTCATCGTCGGCTCTTCCGATCTTCTTAAAAAATATTCTGGTACTTTTATTGAAAAATCAATTAAAAAAGCTATTTTTTCAACTTCACTATTCTTACTAAGATTTAGTTCACTTATGAGTTTTTTAATATTATTTTTGTAAGGTGATGTGGTGTATTTTAATCTATTGAAAATATTATTTCTGTTATTATCTATATCTATATCTGCACCTCCTCCTAAAAAATAATTTTCAATTTTAATTTGATTATTTGTTTTTTCTTTGAAATTAGATCTAAATTTAAATTTCTCACCTAAGTATAAAAAATTCTTATTAAATTTAGAAATCAATGCTAAATTATGGTCATAACCTATAAAAATTTCATCAGCACCTTCTCCAGTTAAAATGACCTCTGTATTATTTTTTTTAGCCTGAATTGACAATGATTTATATATAGGTTCAATCAAGCCTGCAGACGGCTGAGAAAAAGTACCAATAGATTTTAAAAGTTGTTTAGGCTCAATTGGAACAATTGTATTTTCTGCATTAAAATAATTTGCAATTTTTTCTGAATTCTTATGTTCACCAATAAGATCTTTAGAATCAGAATATTTAAATGAGGCTGTAAACGTATTTATTTTTTTTTTGGGATAAATTTGTCTAATTAATCCTAGAACTAAACTAGAATCCAATCCACTTGATAAAAATACCCCAACATTTTTATCTCCTTCAAATCTTTTTTCCACACCATTAGCTAATATTTCGTAAATTTTTTCAATATAATATTTTTTATCATGTGTTCCTTTTTTAATTTTATTATATTTTTTATATGAAAAAAATTTTCTTTTTTTAAAGATTTTTTTTTTATAATTAATTAGAAAATAATTGCCTGATTCAATATACTTGATATTTTTATAAAAAGTATTTCCATTAGGTATACAGTCCGCCACAATAAAATCTGATACTGCTTGTTCGTTTAACAAAAGCTTTTTGTTTGATTGCATAAAATTTTTGTTTGATTGCATAAAAATAGAGTCTGGTGTCGACGAAAAGTATAATTTTTCACCTATTTTCGAATAATATAATGGACTTATTCCATGTTCGTCTCGTGCTAAAATAAAATTTGATTTCTCCTTATCAAAAACAGCTAGAGCAAATTGACCTTTTAGTTTTTGAAGAAATTTTTCACCCCAATAATGATAAGCATTTGCTATAACCTCTGTATCATTCATTGAGTAAAATTTATAACCACATAAAATAAGTTTATCTCTAAGTTCTTTGTGGTTGTATATTTCACCATTGAATATTGAAATTATTTTTTTATCAGTGCTCCAACAAGGTTGATTGGCAATTTTCCTTTTATCTTTGGTAGCTAATCTTTGAACCACCAATAATATATTTTTATCCTGTGAATGCCATAACCCACTAGCATCAGGACCTCTTGAAAACAACATACTCTGAAATAAAGATCCATTACTAGGATTTATTGGATCTGAATTTTTATTTAAATTTATAATTCCAGCTATGCCACACATTTAAAATTTATTTTGTATTTTTTTCATATTTGGTATTTTTTCCAAATATGTGTACATATCTTTAATAAAAAATTCTAAAGTTATATTGTAAAAATCTTTCATTTTAAAGGACCACATCTCTAATCCACATTTGTGTTTTTCATAATTTAAAAAATTTAAATTTTTCATTTTATTAAAAAAGTGTTCATTTAATTTTTTTCTTTTATTTATATTTTTGTTTAAATAAATAGAGGACATATAAAACTTTTTTTTTATAATCTTATTTTTTATTTTAACTTTTTGATTGAATTCTTTATTAAATCTATAAGGAACACCAACTAAAGTTTCAATATGATGAATTAGAGATATTGCTTTTGATGGATGAATCCCTAAATTTAATTGTATTGTATCTAAATCTAACATTATGCTCCAAGGAGAACCAGCACCGTAGGCGTGTGTAGAAACTTTTTTTAATAACTTAGAATTTTTACCTAAACAAATTACTGACCAAAAAGGATGCAGACTTCGAACACTTTTTTTATTACATCTTAAAAATTCAGATAATGGACCCATTTTATATGACTCGGTTTTATCAACATCAAATATCTTATTGGTATTACATAAATTCATCGTAGATGATGGAGCAAATATTGAATAATTCTTTCCCATTGTATTAATTAAACATTCTAAAATTATTTTAAGTAAATTATCTCTATTAATATTTAGTTTTCCTAAAATAGATAGATCCGATGTTATGAATATATTTTTTGTTTTGTTAATTTTTAATTTCTTTAATTTTTGTATTAAATTTTTTTTAAAAAAGCTTTCAGTCATTAATAAATAATATATTTATATTTTAATTTTATATTTTCTTAGAATTTTTAATCCATCTTTATATGAAGAAAATTTAATTATATCATTTGATTTAAAAGATATTTTAAATTTTTTTTCAAGTTTAGTTATAAGTATCATATGACCAATCGAGTCCCAATTTTTGTTGTTCGTAGGATTTAATTTGTTTAATGATTTAATTTTAACAGATAGAGATTCTCTAAAAATCTCATCATATTTCTTTTTATTTTCTAAAATTATTTTTTCTTTCATTTAAAATTAAAACTTTATCTTAACTAAATTGTTTAAATAATAAATACATATTGTCCACCATTGATTTTAACAATGAAAAATGGCAATAATTCATTCATATGAACTTAAAAAATTATTCTTTACTGAAACATGGTTTTGAAATCTCTAACACAAAAATATCTAAAAAAAATATAAAAGAAATAATTACTTTAATGAAAAAGTTTAAAAATAGAAAAATTAAAAGTACTTATTCAGAGCATTATCATAATTTTTTTATAAATAATAAGAAATTAACTAATCTATTATTTAATAAAATTGTCAAAAAATTATATAAAAAATATTTTGGTAATAATTACTGTTTAAGAAACGCTGTCTTAAGTGACATATCTATTAAAGATTATAAGAATTTTTCAATGAAAAAACCTATTGGTGATGGTTGGCATAGAGACTCACCTCAGTTCTATAATAAAAAAAATAAGTCATGCGTTATTGGTGAACAAAGAACATTTCAATTCATAATTGCTTTAGATGATGTATGCAATGAAAACGCAACTAAAATTGTGCCCAAAAGTCATTTAATTAAAAATTTAGGGCATAGAGTTTCTAGTCTTCAAAATACTAAATTTGATAAAAAAAATGTTCCACTAACTCTAAAATCTGGTGAAATAGCTATTTTAGATGATAATGTATTTCATAAGGCTGGAACACCGACTAAAAAAAGTAGAAGGTTAATTTTTTTGGGTTTTGCACCGTGGTATATAAAGCCTTATTTCAATTATCAAAAAATTATTAATCAAAATGATAGTAATTTTTTAAAATATATTTTTCATTATTTAACAACACCTCCATCAATAAAAGAAAAATTAAGGGTTACAAATCAAAAAATACTTTTTTAATTGATTGTTGTTACTGAATGCTACCTTGTGATTTATCATGAGATTTAGAAATTTTCTCAACATATTTTGCCTTAGCTAAAGAGATTTTTTATAAAGCGATTATTGATAGCTATGCCAAAACTAAATTTGGCTGGAGATATTATTTTAAACCTGGCAAATTATATAATCTAAGAACCTTTTATAACTTCCCTATTCCTGCGCACATGTCAGAGAAGTTGAGAACAGCATTAATAGATCTCACGTATGCTGGAATAGAAGTTAATACATGATGGAATTGTCTGAAATTTAATTAATATTTCTTTTGTTATAAAAATGATATATCTGTTAATTATTTCAATGACATTTAAAAAAAAATATTTCACCAATCGTAATAATGAATTATCCAAAATTAACTCAGATATTACTTATAAAAGGCATGAAAAATCTTTAAATATTATTAATCAATTATTAGAAATATCAAACTTAAGGAAAGTTGATGAAACTAGCAGGCTACTAGATGTTGGGTCTGGTGACGGTACTCTTTTAGATTATTTAAATTCAAAAAATATCACAAACAAAGGCTGTGATATCGAGGACGCAAACCTAGAAAAAGATTCATTACCTTTTGAAGACTCAAGTTTTTCCCACGTACTTTTATACGCTGTAATTGAACATATCAAAAATACTGATCATTTAATTAGTGAAATCAGAAGAGTTTTAAAAAAAGATGGAAATTTAATTTTAATAACACCAAATTTTCGATATTGTTATGATACTTTTTATGATGACCCAACTCATATAAAGCCTTTTACAGATAGAAGCATCTCAGAATTACTTAAAATAATGAATTTTAAAAATATTAACGTAAGGCCATGGACATCAAATTTAATTAAAATTATATGGAAATTACCATTTTCTTTTTTTTACTGTGCAAAAATTATACCTTTCAGAAATGATGATACTTTAAAATTTTTACCATCGTTTTTAAAGGGGAAAAGCAAAACATTAGTTGCTGTTTGTCAAAAAAATTAACTTCTTGCAACTAATAATCTATGTATTAAAAAATTATTTTAAAAAAAATCAAGTATTATGAAATGTAGAGTTTGTAATTATCCATGTAAAAAAATTTATATAACTCCAAAATTACCAGAGTATATTTGGCCTGGTTTAAAAAATAACAAATTTTCTGAATGTAAATTATTTGGATGTCAAAAATGTTGTTCATTACAACTACAAAATTTTTCAAAAAATCGAATTAGTAGTTTTTACGGAAAAGAAGCTTTTAATATTATTAGTAAAAAAACTCATTCACTTCGTATAAAAATTATAAAAAATTATTATGGATCAGACTTTCTTAAAAAAAAGAAAATTATTGATATAGGTGGTGGTGCAAATCCAATATTAAATAATAAAAGCATTGATGTTTATGATTTTAAGAAGCCAAATAAAAGTATAAAATCTTTTAAATGTAATATTTTTACTGGTGATATTGAAAAAATTAATCTCAAAAAAAAATATGATATTATTTTCTTTTTAAATACATTAGAACATCTTCCAAATCCACTAAGGGCAATTAATAAAATTAAAGATACTTTAGATTATAAAGGTAAGATTTTTATTGAAGTGCCAAATTTTGATTATTTAATAAAAAAGATGCCCCACTACGCTATATTTCACCAGCATTTAAACATGTATGATTTAAATAATTTGAAAAATTTATTTAAACTTTCAAATCTTACAATTGAAAAAATTTTTATAAATAAAGATGTAATTTTTTGTTCAGTAATTAAAAAAAATCAATCCAAAAAAATTCTAAAAGTCAATCTTAATAGTAAAGTAGATCTTAATAATAAGGTTAAGATATTAAAAAAAAATTTACTTAAACAAAAAAAACTGCTGAAAACCATATTTAAACAAAGTTCAATGAATATATATGGGGCTGGTGGAAGTGCCGCACTGTTTATTGCTAATCATAAAATTGATATAAATAAAATTTCTAATATTTATGATAGTGAAAGACGAAAAATAAATAAGTTTTTGCCTGGAACAAAAATAGCTATAAAAAAAACATATTTAGATAATAAATATCCTTCAATCTCTTTTTATAAGATCAATAAAAGAAATAATTTATACATAAATGAGATTTAATTGTTATTTTTTGTAAAATTATTTTATTATAAGTTAGTATTAATAGATCTAATATTAGATTTAATATGATAGGAAACGAAATATATAATTTGGCTACCAAGCTTTGGCCAATCAATAGAAGTATAACCGGTCAAGGTGTGAGAGAAACACTCAATATTATATCTAATATTTTACCAAACCTAAAAATACATTCTGTACCTTCTCAAACAAAAGTATTTGATTGGATTGTTCCTAAAGAATGGGAAGTTATAAAAGCTTACATAATCACTCCCAAAGGTAAAAAGATATGTGATTTTTCGAAAAACAATCTTCATTTAGTTGGGTATAGTATTCCATTTAAGGGTGATATTAGTCTTGATAAATTAAAAGAGCACCTCTATACGCTGCCAGATCAACCAAATGCAATACCATACATAACAAGCTACTATGAAGAGAGATGGGGATTTTGTCTTACCCAAGAGGAATTTGATACTTTAGAAAATGGAACTTATAAGGTCGTAATTGACTCATCTTTATTTGATGGTGAACTAAACTATGGAGAATTATTAATTAAAGGTAAAAGTGATAAAGAAATATTATTAAGTACCTACATTTGTCACCCTTCAATGGCTAATAATGAACTTTCTGGGCCTACAGTAGTTACATTTCTCGCAAAATGGTTACTTGAAATTAGTAAGCCTGAGTATAGTTACCGAATAATATTTATTCCTGAAACAATAGGTTCCATAACTTATTTAAGTCGTAATTATAAACACATGAAAAATAAGACCATTGCTGGATTTAATGTATCTTGTGTAGGTGATGATAGAACTTATTCTTATGTACCTTCCCGTAATGGAAAGACTATAAGTGATTTAATAGCAAAACATGTGCTTAAATGGATTGATAAAAATTTTGTTGAATATAGCTGGTTAGATAGAGGAAGTGATGAACGTCAGTATTGTTCTCCTGGAATCGATTTACCGATAGCATCAATACTAAGAACAAAATATGGAAAATACCCAGAGTACCATACATCATTAGATGATCTAAAAAATGTAGTTACCCCTGAAGGTCTTAATGGAGGATATTGTGTGATTAAAAAAGCGATAGAGGCAATTGAAAATAATAAAAAATATAGAACATCAGTTATGTGTGAACCTCAGATGGGTAAAAGAAAACTTTATCCAACACTATCAACAAAAAAATCTGGCAAAGAAGTCAAATTAATGATGGACTTCATTAGTCTTTGTGATGGAGAAAACTCATTGCTTCAAATTGCTGAAAGTCTAAATGTACCTATTTGGAATTTATATGATGTGGTAAAAAAGCTTGAAAATCAAGATCTAATAAGTGCTAATGAATAAGTTTTTTAATACTCAAAAAAATAATGTCCAAAACATACATGCTGAAAAAAAAGTTAATGACTAAAAAATACTCTATAGTAAAAAATCTACATGGATATTATGAAGTAGAACCAAAACCAAGTGTTAAAGATTTACAAAAACACTATTCTAAAAAATACTATCAAAATAATCATGCAACTTACCAAACAAAGTACACTAAGGAAGAGTTAAAATATTTTTCAGTTGAGTCAGAACTTGCACTAAAAACATTAAACCGTATTTCTTTAATTACTGAGAGAAAACTTTTAGATCTTGGTTGTGGAGAAGGTTTTTTTTCAAATCACTTCAAAAAAATGGGTTGGGAAGTGCGATGTATAGATTTCTCGAAAGAAGGTCTATTACGACATAACCCCTCACTTTTGCCTAATTTCATACAAAGCGACTTACTTACCTATTTAGATAATTTAGATACTAACTTAGATAATTTTGGATTAATCAATTTAGATAACGTACTTGAACATGTGATTGACCCAATCGCATTACTTAAGTCTATAAAGAAAAAAATCAAATCAAAAACTATTGTGAGAATCGAAGTACCCAATGACTTCTCAAAATTTCAATCTTTATTAGTAAAACTTGGGTGCACAGAAGAAACATGGGTTGGTCCACCAGAACACTTAAGTTATTTTAATAAGTCAAGCTTGTTAGCATTATTGAAAGCTGAGGGTTTCAAATTAATTTCACTACAATCTGACTTTCCTATTGAACAATTTTTGTTAAATGAACATTCAAATTACTGGAAAAATAAAAGTTTAGGAAAAGGTGCTCATTTCACGAGAGTTATTGTAACAAATTATATGGCGGACATAAATATAGATCGATTAATAGATTACCGAGAAGCGGCGGCTGACTTAGAGTTTGGACGTTTGCTAACTGCTTATGTATCTATCTAAATATAAAAATAAAAGGTATAAAAAGAAATGAGCCTAATTTTAAATAAATTAGACCAAACATTGCATGATGAAATCCATGCATCAATGTTAAAGAAAAACCCCAGAACTCTACTAAGCAATCCAAGACTTAAGGTTTTAGATAAATTAAAAGATGATCTAAACATAAAATTAGAGGGTGTAGTCGCTGATGTTGGCTGTGGAAGTGGTTATTTTGGCATAGGTTTAGCTAAAAAGTTTCCAAATATACTAAGAATTGACTGTATTGAAGCATCTAAATCAGCTGCAGAAGAATTAATTCCTCGTAATGTAAAATTTTATAATTTGGAGTCGCGAGTTAAACCAGTGCATGGATCATTTGATAATCTTGGCTCTGAAAAATATGACTCAATTTTTGCAATGGGCGCCTTGCACCACTCTCATGACTTGAAAAAAACACTTGATTCTATTTCAAAAGCATTAAAGCCAAACGGCATACTTATTGCACAAGAACCTGCGATGCCTGATAGTACAACACACACAGATTACCAATTTAAATACAATATTGTAGAAGAGCGTTTTGGTCTCAAAGTAAGAAATGGTGATCGATTTGATAGGTTTTTTAGAGAATGCGAATATAAATACAATCTTGTTATAAATGGATTTGATATTTTGCTATGGGAAGATTTTGATTTAAAAAAAAAAAGTAACTCAAAAATTCAGCTAGTAAAAAATTATCTTAAAAAAAATGGATACAAAAAAACTTTGCTCAAAGTATATAATTATTTTTTTAAGATTAAGGATAAAAATAATGAAACAAATAATAAAGAATGGAAAAAAGAAATGAATAAAGCTATATCCAAATTAACTCCTAAATTATTAATTGCAAAAAAAAGTGATTGTGAAAATGTGTTTCATGACAAGCTATTCTAATTTTTAGAAGATATTTTTTTTATTTCAAAATATACATGATATTATTCATAAACTTTAATGTATTAATAATTGTCAACAAATCTAAAAACATACTTTTTTTAAAACCAAAAAAATCTTATGAGTAATTTTATAAAAATAAAAAATATTGATTGGAACTCATATAAAAAAGAGTTAGATATTTATATTGATTTAAAAATTACATTCCTCCAAAAATTCTTAAAACAAAAATTTTTTATAAATGAAGATAAAGAATTTTATTATAAAATATTTTTTCTTTCATTATCAAGATATTATTTTAATAAAAAGTTCCCAAATAATTACCGCGAAATAGAGAAAAAAGAAAAAAGTTTTATAACGAAGTTGTTAAGCTTTTCAGATTATTTAAAAATAGAAATTTTAAAAAATAGCGAAATAAAATTTAAAAAAAATGTCTCTATAAATTTTTTTCATAGACATAGTAAATTTAAAAAAATCAATTCAGATCTAATATCTGAAATTAGTGGGAAAAAAATAAAAAAAAAAATTTCTATTAAATCATTTCTAATAAATATTTACCTTAAACATTTTAGTAATTTAAAAAAAAACGAGGTTTTATTTTTAAGAAGACGTATTATTTTATTAATTTTGAACTACAAATTTTTAAAAAAGAACAGTCCAAAAATAAAGAATATACTAATAACTACTCATGGTGTTATGTCAAATTTAGATCAGGTTATGCTTGGATGTTTGTCACAAAATGCAAAAATTATTTCAATGGTGTCTGGACTTCCACATTTTATGTATAAATACCACGATCAGGATGATTATATTGAAAAAATTTCTAGTAAAATATTAACTTGGGGAAAAAATATTAAGGAGAACTCTAAGTATATTACCTTTGGATCTTTTTATTCTAATATGAATAAAACAAATAATAATAATGAAAGTATTATAATTTTACCCTCAGTACCAAATAGAAACAGTAGAAATCCTGTTTCATCATATGCAAATCTCAACAAAACTGAATTCAGCAAATTTGTAATGAACAATATTATAAATGAAATCAAAAAAATTAATAATCATGACAAAAATTCCTTGTTGCAATGTAAAATAGATGATTACCAATATTACAAAAAATTTTTACAAAAATATAAAATAAAAAATAATTTAGTTTATGCTAATATTAATAATGAAAAATTTGGAAGCACATATAATAACACTTATGTTTTGTATTTTTCTACTGCTATAATTGAAAACTTTTTTGCAGGATCAAATGTTAAAATTTGTATGAATTCAGCATGGATAGATTTGCAGAAAAAATATGAGATCGAGCTAAATAAAATTAATAATACTAATTTCCTTAAGAGAAATGAGAAATTTATTAAAGATACCTGTTGTATAATAAGTCCTACTGAAGCGAGAAAAAAATTGATTAAAATATTAAATTAATTTTAAATCCTCTTATATTTTATATTGCTAATTAATTATTTAAAAAGTTTTTTAATAATCTTTAAATCTTCTTCGCTATCTATGTCAAAAGCTTCACTTTTGGGCACAATAATTGGTGCAGCATTTTGATAAATTGATTTAGTTTTTTTATTAAGTGTTCTTAAATGCAAGCAATTTATAACTCCATTGGGATGATAGTAGATTTTTTGACTTTGGCTTTGGGTATGACCAGTTAACATTGGAGATTTCTTAAAAGTTGGTTTCCATTTATTATTATCATGTAAAAGTGAAAAACCAAAAATTAAGTGAAAATCATATTCAGATGCAGAGAAACAATTCTTGTTATTAAATATTGAAAAATTTATTGCCGCTTTAATTGTTTTTATAGATCTTAATGGGCACGTTGGAAGCATTTGAACTAATAAATCTTGTTTACTCAAATCAAATTTTTTTATTAAATCATGCTTTATATAATCAAATATTTTTGATTTTGTTCTAGAATGTTTATTTAACCTTTTGTCAAAAATTAAATTTTTAAAATTAAACTTATCTTTTTTTAAATATTTTACCAAAATCTTATAATAATTATATGTATCTGTGCTAAAAATAATTTTACTAAACTGCTTTGACCTTAAAGCAGCAGTCACAGACCAATAAATAAGAGGCCTACCATTTATCAATCTAATATTTTTATTTTTAACTCTTGTAGATCCAGATCTAGCAGGAATAAAGCATATAACCCTTTTTTTTTTCATTTTAATAAAAGTAATTATCTAATTTTTTTATTAACATTTGTTTTTTTATCTGATCATAAATTTTTTTACATTTTAGCATGTCTTTTTTATTAAGTTCTTTGAGAGGCAGCCTTTCGTATCTCATAAAATTCTTATTAAGTTCTAAAAAGGCTTTTATAGTTAAATGCCAACCATATTTTTTTTTTATTTTAAAAAATGGGTCTTCGATTGTTTCCAATATCATGTTCATTTCTTTTTTTTTATTTGATTTATAATAATTATAAAAATCTATTGCTATTCTTGGATTCAAATTTGAAACACCTGATAACCAAGAGGTACAACCGTATTTTGCAGCTTTTAACCATTGTCTCTTTCCTCCACCCGAAGTTATGATCACAATTTTATTTGAAATTTTTTCACATATTTTTTTGGTATAATTCTCATTTTTTGCGTCTTCTTTCATTGCTACAAGTCTTGGAAGTTTACAAATTCTCTCTAAAACATTTATTGAATAATAAACAAACGGAGGATTATTAGAAACTCCATTTTCTAAAATTTGCTGATGGAGTAATAGATAACAATTTGTTTTATTGTGTATTTTTTTAAAATGATCATAAAGTTGATCATCTGAATAGAATTTTTCACCAAAAATAAGGCTTACTATATCAGCTCCATTCCTTTTAAAATAATTTACGTATTTAATGGTTCTCTCTGTTGAGGAGTGGTAAGGTTCAGCACAAATAATAATATTTTCTTTATCTAGTTTTTTTACAACTTTTATACAAAATAAGTTGATCTTAATAATCTCTTTTTCATCTAAAAGAGATAATCTCGAATTGTAGACCATTAAATAAAAATTTTTAGCTCCTTTGTTATAAAGATAAAAAATGTACTTTTTTAAAAAAAGATAATCAACTTTTCCATTTTTATTAAATGGCGTTATTATAGAAAATATTGGACCATTAAGCTTTTTTCTTATATCTAAGTTATTATTCATGAATTTTTTTAATAAAATTACAAGAAAAAGAGCATTCTTTATAGCAGAAATTGGAATAAATCATAACGGAGATATTAAAAATGCTTTAAAATTAATTGAAGCGTCCAAATTAGCTGGATGTGATGCGGTGAAGTTTCAAAAAAGAACTCCTAAAATTGCTACACCAAAAAATTCTTGGAATGTGATGAGAGATACTCCTTGGGGTAGGATGAAATATATCGATTATAAAAAAAAAATTGAATTTGGAAAAAAAGAATATGACATTATTGATAAATTTTGTAAAAAAATAGGTATACTTTGGACAGCTTCTTGTTGGGATGTTCCGTCAGTAAAATTTATTGAAAAATATAATGTTAAATTTCATAAAGTACCTTCCGCTTGCATCACAGACATTGAGCTTTTAGAGGCATTAAAGAAAACAAAAAAACCAATTATAATTTCCACTGGTATGAGCTCAGAAAAACAAATTAATAAAGCTGTAAAAACTCTTTCACAAAAAAATCTATCAATACTTCATTGTAATAGTTCGTATCCAGCTCAAAACCATCAATTAAATTTAAAATATATTCAAAAATTAAAAATGAAATTTAAAAAATCTGTTATTGGCTACTCTGGTCATGAAATGAATTTATCATCTTCAGTAGCAGCAGTTGTTTTAGGTGCAAAAATAATTGAAAGACATATTACATTAGACAAATCAATGTGGGGTACTGATCAACAGGCATCAATTGAACCTATAGGTTTTGCAAGATTGATAAGAGATGTTAGAAATGTAGAAAGTTCGTTAGGAAAACCTTTGAAAATAATTTATCCAGAGGAAAAAAAAATAATGTCAAAATTAAGAAAGCATCAATAAAACAAATAATCTTAATAATTTTATTAAAATAAAAATATTATTTTTTCTTATAAAATTCTAATTGCAATTTATTGTATTTTCCTAAGACAGGATCGGCTAAATAAAAAATATGTTGATCATTTTTCTTATCATCAATATATTTCCATTTTCTCTTAAAGTTATCTTTTAAGAATTTTGCATTTGCCGATCTTCCATCAACTACAATAATGGTTCCTGGTGTATAAAAATATTCAAATTTCAATATATCACATACCATTGCCATCATGTCTTTATGCCTAGTACTGATACCATTTATATCTTTCTTAACTCGTGGTTGGTCTGGTCCATCCAGATAAATAAAATCAGGATTACACAAAGGTAATTTTTTATATTGAGTACATATTCTATCATTAAAAGTTGTCATCTCTACTTCAGAAAAACAGTAATTAATTTTGATTGGATTTTTTATACCTAAAAATTTATTGAACTTATTAATTCTTTTTCTAGTAATATTTAAAAATTTTCTCTCGTTTTCAATCACAAAAATTTCAAAAGGGTTGTTTCTTCTTAACGATTTAACTTCATGAATTATACCGGGCCTATCTCTTAATTCTTTTAATGCAAGACTAAGAATTAAGGTCGACCATCCAGAACCAAATTCTAATATTGTAATTCTTTTATTTAATATTACATAATTATATAAATTGTATAAATCAATCAATTCAGGGACGTATGGTTGCTTTAAAACTCTTTGATTAACTGTTGGTCTTTTTTTTTTAGATAGTTCTACTAATAATTTTAACCCTTTTTTATTGAAAAAATTTTCAAGAAACTTTTTATTTTTAAAAATAGGTTTTTTATAGTTGTATAAATTTTTCATAAGTTCTCTGTATCACAAATCAAATTAAAAAAGTTAAAAAATTAAAAAAATATTATTAAACTTTAAACCCTCTTAAGTAAGGCTTGGGTATATCTTGCTTATTATCCATACTGCTATTGTAGAATAAGAAATTTGGGTTTTTTAAGTAAGGTCTAGCAAACGCAACAAGATCTGCTTTGTTCTTTTTCAAAACACTATTAGCCTGAGAAATATTTTTTAAATTTCCTGCAACTCTAGTTAAGATTGAGGTCTCTGATTTAATTTTTTTTGCAATATTAATGTTATACTTAGACTTTGCATTAAGGTTTGTAATTGTTTTTATGCCTCCACTAGAAACGCATACATAATCTAGACCTATTTCTTTCAGTTTGTTTACTAAATAAATAGAGTCTTTAATTTGTATTCCTCCTTTCAACCAATCCTTGCCTGTAATTCTTGCTCCCAAAATAATATTTTTATTAATACAAACTTTATGTAATTTTTTAGATATATTGATCAAAAATCTTGATCGATTTTCTAAATTTCCTCCATAAAGATCATTTCTTTTATTTGATATAGGTGAAAAAAATTGATGAAGTAAATAACCATGTGCCATGTGAATTTCTATACAGTCAAATCCTGCTTTTATGGCTAGCTTGGCTGAATTTAAAAACTTGTCTTCTAATAATTTAACGTTTTTTTCATCAATTTTTTTTGGTACTGGCCAGTTTTTATCTTTTTTAATTGATGAAGCTGAAATAGTCTGCCATTTATTTTTTTTCAGTGGACTATTATGTTTGACCCACGGGACATAACTAGAGCCTTTTCTCCCTGCGTGAGATAACTGTATACCTATTGGAATATTATTTAATTTTTTTAAGTATATTAAAAGTTTTTTAAAAGATTTCATTTGACTTTCATTATATAAACACAAGTCTTTATCTGTAATTCTACCATTGTAACTAACTGAAGTGCTTTCAATCATTATCTTTGCAAAACCTGAAACTATAGCTCGACCTAAATGTTGATAGTGCCATTCTGTTGGTTTACCTTTTTTCGCCATATATTGACACATTGGAGCTAGGACATATGGGTTCTTTAATTTTTTTTTTTTAAAATAAAGTTCATTAGCTTTATTTATTGGCATACTATAAAAGAATTATGTGGATGAAAAACTGCTTTAGGATAAGACCAATATGTTTCAACAAAATAACAATTTAAGGCATAGCCAATTTTTGGCAAATGAGGTATGCCATCGCTATCTATCATGGAGTTTAAGGGAGTAGCAAATCGATGCCAAGTTCCTTTTTTTTTAATTTTAATTTTAGTTGCTGCATACAAAGCAATTTCAGGTTGTAAAAGTTTTAATTTTTTTTTTTTTAGGATTTTGTAAACATCTCTGAGATATATAGCTTTTTTAACCCCAAGGTCCTTTTTTAAATTTATCAAAAATAATTGAACAGGTGAAAAATTTTTTTTATTAAATTTTTTTTTATACAGAATATTTTCAATCCAAGGACTAACAAAAATTTTTTTTTTTTTAAGAAATTTTAACAATTCTCTTCCAGAGTTCACTTCTAAGTTTTTAATGTATGCAATTTTTTTCATAATTTCTATTTGTTTTTAATGTATTTAAAGTAATAATTGAAGAAAATAGATTGAATAGATTTACCAAATATTAACTTTTTAAGTTATTGGCTTCATGTCAAAAGCAATACTTAATCTCTCTTTGTTTGAATTAAATGGTAAAACTCTATGGGGTAGGGATGAAGGAAAGAGTAGTAAATCACCTGAATAAATTTTTAGTGTTTTTGTATTTTGAAATTTATTAGATAATGGTAAGCGATCATATCTTGTTGTTAATTCTATGTCGCCATTAAATTGTTTTTTTTGCTTTGGTATCTTTACATAAAATACTCCACTCAACCATCCATCATGAATATGACTTGTTACTTCTCCTCCTCTTTTTAAACTTATATACCAACCATTTAATTCGTATTTTTTTGGAAACTTCTTGATCATAATATTTTTATCAAAACTAAACAATTTTTTATAATAATTAATATGTTCTATAATTATTTTTTTTAACTTATTAATATTTTTTTGTTTACTTTCAAATAAATTTCCAATTGATTTATGTCCAATTACAACAGGAGTGTGAAGTTTATTTCGATTTATTTTTATGTCTTCTTCAATAAATTTTAAAAATTTTTGATTAAAATTTTGTTTTCTTAAAACATTTGTTTTGTAAATTGATAGAAGTGGGTCATTACAAAAACTATAATTATTTTTAATTTTCCATTGTTCAGAAACAAAATTAGCTACAGCTAGGCTATAAAAATCTATCTTTTTATTTCTATTTACTTTATTCAACAATTTTAAAAAATTTTTTTTATCATTTAACAAATAAAGATTTATGAGAATTCTATAATTAAATTTTTTATTTTTATCTAATTTGTTTGCTAATAAGAAATATTTATTAGACTTAATATAATTTTTTTTTAACTTATAACATGTTGCCAAATTAAAATAAGGATTATCATAATCAGCATTAATATTCTTAAGAGTTTCAAAAGTTTTTTTTAATTTAATTATTTTACTAATAATTTTGGATATGTTTAATTTCTTGAAAGTTTTTATTTCTAAATAAATTTCATTTAAGTGATTTAATAATAATTCGATTTTATTATATAATTCAGCAAAATGAGGCCTACCAAGTGTTACGACTTGCCTTAATAAAATTTTTGCTTCAAGTTCTTCAAAATCTTTTTTAAGTTTTTCAAATATTATAATTTTATTAATATTAGGATTATTTAAATTTTTATATTTTCTAATTTTTTTTAAAAAAAAATTAAAATTTTTATAAATATTAATTTCATCAGTTTTAGAAGTTATACTTAAATTAAAATAAGTTATTGCTTTTGAAACCATACCTAATTTTAAATAAATATTACCTAAATTATTATTTGAAAATCTTGAGTTGGGTATTTTTTTTTGTATTAACTTACTTAGTCTGATGATGTTTTTATTATTTTTTTTTTGACTTGCGATAGAAGAAAGTAAAAGTAAAATTCTCCAATCGTTATAGTTTTTATTAAAACTTAATGTTTTATTCGCTATATTATATTTTCCTTGCTTACATTGGTTTATTAATTTAATTAAAATTGGATTATAATTAATACCTTGACTTAAAAATTTTTCTCTCATTATATATTTTAAGTTTATTTTCCAGCTGTCCAGCCTCCATCAATCTTGAAAGTAGACCCAGTTATATTTTTGCTTGCATTGCTTGTTAGAAACAAACATAGCTCTGCTATGTCCTCTTTTTTTGTAAATTCTCCTAAAGGAATTTTATTTTTAATAGATTTAACTCTCGCTTTATCTAATAAATCTTTTTCATTAGTGATTGTTTTGCAAGGAGCTATTGAATTTACTCTTATCCCAAACTTTCCAAGATCTAAAGCAGCAGCTTTAGTAAATCCCTCAACAGCAAATTTTGAGGCACAATAAACACTTCTGTTATAAGATCCAATTTGACCTAGAGTCGAGCTCAAATTGACAACTGAACCTTTCATTTTTTTCATTATCATTTTTTTTGTAAAAATTTGAGTTAATAAAAAAGTTGATTTAAAGTTTATATCAATTAAATAATCCAGATCCTTTTTTTTTACGTTTATTAAATGATCAACGATTTGATCTCCAGCATTATTAATTAAATTATTAACATTATCTATTTTCTTTGAAATTTTAATAATAAATTCATAATTTGCTAAATTACCATAAAATATTTTCACATTTTTTGACTTAAAATTTTTTTCTAGTACTTTTTTTTGTTTTAAAGTCCTTACCAGTAAAATAAGATTGTGATTTTCTAAGTAAAATCTCTTTGCTATAGAAAGTCCAATTCCACTTCCTGCACCAGTTATTAAAGATGTTACAACTTTCATCAATTTGATTTAAGCCGAATTAATTTTTTTCCACGCTTTGTAGTGCTGTTTACCATAAACCATTCCATCCGCATTACATTGGTTGCAAGGATTTAATTTTCTATCCCCTTTTAGTAACATTCTTCTATACTTGGACAAAACTGGACCATTCCATATATCAAAAAAATCTGTTTGCATAATATTTCCCATTGTCTGGCGCCTTTGCCAATCTTGTGGGCACAAAAAAACATCTCCATTCCAATCTATTAACAGCTGGTAAGCTGTGTAAAAACATTTATTTTGAGAATAATCTTTTACATCTGGTTGATTACCCACTTTAACAGTTCCAACTCTGTTTGTTAATTTAACTCCATAATCAATTTTATCACTATACCATCTATCTCTAAGAATTATAAATTCCTCAGGTATATCTGTTTCTTTAATTAAACTTTTAAATTTTTCTATTTGTTCAGGTCCGTCATATAAACTTATAATAATTTTAGTCGCTTTTGATTGATAAAGGTTTATCAAAGATTTCTTGTTTATCAGGTCACCATTTGTAATTATTTCTACACCCCCAATTTCACCAAGTTTATTTACAATTTTAATATACTCTTTATGTAACATTGGTTCTCCATAACCACACAAACAAAAAGCACCCTCAAAATTAATTTTTTTTAGGTCCTCTACCAATTTATCTATTAAAGTCATAGTCATTTTTTGATAAGTATTTGGCGCAATATTATCATCTGACTTAGGACAAAATGAACAAGCTCTATTGCAAACATCAATTAGACTCAATTCTATCCAGCTCGGAAGAGGTATTCCCTTAAAATACTGTGGATCTCTATCAAGGATAGGTTTTTTTCTATTAATATTATTTTGAATAGTTTCTTTTGGATCTAAAGGAGGTTTATTATGACCAATTGTACTCATTTAATTTTTTTCAAAGATTAATTTTAAAATTATATTATTTTATTTAAGTTTTATTATATCTAATTTATTGAGTTTGTATAATATTCATAATAATTCTAGTAAAGAAAATTCAATCTTAATTTATTTAAACTAAGCATCAAAGATTTTTGCTATTATTAATTAGCTCATTGTAGGTGCCTTGTCCTACTAAACGACCTTTATCTAATTTAAAAATAATATTGCAATTTTTAACAGTGTCTAAGCGATGGGCAATTAAAATAATAGTTATATCTTTGTTTAGATTATTAACAGCGTCCATAACTGCTTGCTCAGTTTGATTATCTAAAGCGCTTGTTGCTTCATCCAGAACTAACAATTTAGGATCATGATAAAGTGCTCTTGCTATTCCAATTCTTTGACGTTGACCGCCTGATAATCTTACCCCACGCTCACCAATAGTTGTTTGGTATTTGTTTGGCAGTTCATCTAATATAAATTGATGTAAATTAGCAATTTTAGAAGCTTTCTCCACAGCTTTTTGATTTATGTCATCAGGATTTACACCAAATGCAATATTTGCGGAGACAGTATCGTCAGATAAATAAATATGTTGAGGTACATATCCAATCAAACGCTGCCATGCTTTAGAATTTTCTTGAGTTATAATTTCTTCATCAACTTGTAATTTTCCTTGTTGTGGATAAAGTAAACCAAGAATTATATCGATTGCTGTTGTTTTTCCGCTTCCAGTTTTACCAATAAATCCAACTGTATTTTTAGCAGGTATTTTTATGTTTATATCTTTTAGTGCTGTTAGAGATGCATTTGGGTAATTATAAAAAATATTTTTTAATATAATTTGTTTTTTGAACGTTAATAATTTTTCATTTTTATTTAAATCATATGGGCTAAGATTTTGTATATCCTTAGTTAAAGCATCAAGTGAAGCTCGCACAAAACTTAATTTTGATAAAGAGGCGTAAATACTTTGAAGCGCCGGTAATAGCCTATAGCCAGCAAAGACATATAAACTTATTACAGGTAAAGCAGTAACAATACCACCTGTTTGATACATTAGATAAAGTATAATTATCATTATCCCACCAAACGCTATAGCCTCTAAGGCAAAACGTGGTAATTGACTTACAAGAGATGAGGCTGCTTGATTTGCTGCAAGATTTTTAGCAGGACCAGAATACCGTTTAATATATATTTTTTCTAAACCTCCAACTTTCACTTCTTTCGCGGCTCCAAAAGCTTCACTGATTGCAATAAAACGTAATTGATTACTTTTTAAAGTTTCTTTTCCAATTCTATTTAGATACCTACGTGTAAATTTATATATTATCCAATATGAAAAACCTAAAATTAAACCAACCGTAAATGCTAATTTAGGGTCAGTTAAAACTAATAAAATAATTAATGCTGATGCAACCATGCTTTTAGTAATAAATTCCAGAAGTGGCTTCATGCCACTTCCCACTACTGTGCCTACCTCTGATAAAATAGTCTTTCCCAAATCTGCACTATGACGATTTAAGAACCAACTATATGGCTGGTGTAAATAACCTTCTACCAATCTTTTGCTAATAGTATAGTAACGTGTTTGAATAAATCTTACTTGGACATAATGAGTCAAGGCTTTAAATGCGAGTGAAAAAACTAAAAGAATGAATACAATAATTCCAAGAAAAAATAAAAATTGATTTTCACTTTCAATTCCAAATTCTTTTGAGCTTTGAAAAATGTTATTTAAAACATTGTTAGTTTCAATAATACTTGGATTAGTCATGACGGCCATGAAAGGTAAAATTGATGCAACACCAATCATATCTAATAATGCCATAATTAAGGTTAAAAATAACAATAAATAAGCTCGTTTACGCTCATGAGGAGTGAGTAAAAAATAAATTTTTTTTATAGTTTCCATTAATATTTTAAATAATCATTATAGGTTTTAATTAAGCCATCTTTTAATTTTACGTCAGGATAAAACCCTAAATTGTTAATCAATTTACTATCAATAGATTTTAAAAGTGTTCCATCAGGTTTATTTAAGTCGTAATTAATTTTACCTTTATAATCAACTACTTCTTTAATTAATTCTGCAAGTTCTCTGATTGTAATATCTTCACCACTTCCAACATTTATATGACCGTATTTTTTTGAAGTACATGCATCATAAATTTTTTTATCTAAATTCATTATGAAGATAGAAGCTTTGGCAACGTCATCAACATAAAGAAATTCACGCCTAGGTTTACCAGATCCCCATATTGTAACACTTGGAAGATTTTTTATTTTTGCATCATGAAAACGATAAATTAGTCCAGGTATAACATGGCTATTTTCTGGATGATAATTGTCTCCTGGGCCATAAAGATTTGTTGGCATTATACTTCTATAATCGACTCCATGACTTTTAAAGTACTGACGATTATAACTTTCGCACATTTTTATACCGGCAATTTTTGCAATAGCATAAGGTTCATTTGTTGGTTCAAGCTTGCCTGAAAGCAATTCTTCTTCTTTGATGGGTTGATTGGCATTTTTTGGATAAATGCAGCTTGATCCTAAAAATAGCA